>VFQN01000082.1_pt1 | contig 218932 bp, 188 predicted proteins | sample 3512371 | NCBI WGS metagenome assembly VFQN01 (sample SAMN10412370, study PRJNA504923) | tailings metagenome | isolation source: Replicate 2 from Balatoc abandoned mine | place: Philippines: Itogon, Benguet | collected 2017-08-28
TCCCGATAGCGAAGCATTTCGGGAGACATTATTCTAGCAAAAATATCAATTCCATATCCAAACCCCGAAGTCCCGATAGCGAAGCATTTCGGGAGACATTATTCTACCCCAAATTCATCCCATTAACCATCATTCCATACCCCAATCAAACAAATATTTTTCGTCGTAATCAATTTTAAATTCATTAAGAAATCATGATATTCCTCTTTGAATGTTGTTTTAATATGATGTTTTTCTTGATTTAAAATATATTGATAAACAATCTCAACCTGAGAATTAGAATAGGAAAATGCCCCAAAACCCTCTTGCCATGAAAACTTGCCTTTGACATATTTTTTTTCATTTATAAAATTGCTTGAATTATTTTTTATATCTCTAACTAAATCAGAAATAGACATTGATGGTTTTAATCCTACAAAAATGTGAATATGGTCTTTTACTCCATTAACTATTATCGATTTATGACCTTTTTTTGTAATTATTCCGGATATATATTTAAACAATTCCTCCTTCCACGAATCTGCTATTAGATTTTCCCTGCCTTTAACTGCAAAAACAATTTGAATAAAAATTTGCGAATATGTGCCCGCCATAATATAAATTTTTGTTACATGTTAATAATTATATAATATCTATAATAATGTCACCCCTTCGGGGTTTGTTATTTTAAAATTATAATACCGTTCTATAATAATGTCACCCCTTCGGGGTTTTATAGTATTTAAGTAATAATGTTGTTTCTGAATTACTATTCCGTCTATCTTTTACCGTACATGAGAAGATTAAGATGGAAAAGAAAATAAATATTTTGTAGTTCATAAAATTTTTGCTTCATATGCAATATACGAAAATGTCGTATATGATTTATTTCTACAAAATGTGAAATTCATCCCTGCCTCTATTCTTAACTTAAGTCAATTTTTTGATGAAATACCCGCCTTAGTTTTGTTGCCTAAAATTTAAAAAAACATGAATAAATTAATTGCCCTTTTTCTTTTTGCTTTATTCTTTCAATCCTGTTCTACTGGAGATAAAGCCATAAATAATTATTCATTTCAAAAAAGAAAATACACCAAAGGCTGGCATATTTCTATTAACAAAAACCCTAAATTACATCATAAAATAAATATTAAAAACAAACCTAATCCTATAGATACCAATTACTTTATCGAAGGTTTTTCAAGTAAAAGTTTGGACAGTTCAAGCAAGTTAAAACCCATAAAACTCAAGCAAAAAAATCAAATAAAAGAAATTGTAAAGATTAATAAACCAGGAAAAAAAAATATTATTGATTCAATTCCTTTTAATAATAAAATTAAATCAGAATTTCTTCCAGTTCAAAAGTCAGAAAAAATTAAAAAGAAAAATGCTTTACTAATCGGTCTTTCATTAATAAGTATGGCTTTATTAGCCTTTTTCTCTATACCTGTTGTAGCTGGAGCTGGTTCTTTAATTGGTTTAATCGGAATATTTATTTTAGATATTCTTGTAATCATAGGAATTGAACGATTTTATTATGATAAAAAACCAAAACTTAGAAAAGGGGTCACCATTTTCAGATCTATTTATACCCTATTTTTGGGAATTGGTATCGCATATTTTGCTTTTGGAAACACCACAATGTTTACCAAACTATGGGGTATAGGGCTTATTTCTTTCGGTTTTCACCTAATTCTTTTAGGAATTTTATTTGAAAATAAAGGGACTAAAAAATGGATTAACTATGTAATTAAATCTCTATTAATAATTGCAGGAATTGGTTATTTGATTCAGTATATTGGAATATGGTTAGTTATTAATCCTGTCGCTTTTGCTAGTCTAGTTGAATCTATTTTTATTATTCCAATGATTTTAGGTGAGATTTCTTTAGCAATTTGGATGTTATTTAGAGCAGCTTCTTAAAGGCTGATTCGCTTAATCTTTTCCTTATTCTACTTAATGATTCGGGAGTAATTCCTAGATAACTAGCTAAATAATTTAAAGGGACTCTTTGCAATAAATCAGGGCGATTATTTAATAAATTTAAATATCGCTCTTCTGGATTTGATACAATAAAATCAGATAAATATTTTTGAGTTTTTATTAAATCGGTTTCCATCATTCGCCTGGTAATCATTATTAACTCAGGGAATTTATCAAATAATTCAGCATCCTTATCCGGGTTTCCCACTAATAATGTAGATTCCTCTAAACTCGTCAAAAAATGATCGGAAATTTGCTCTTTTTCGTTTTCATTAATATAATTAATCGCCTGTTCCTCGGTAAAAATTCCTGTAGTTTTTTCAATTCCATCAACAATAATAAATCTTCTTAAACAGCCTTTTAAAACAAAAAAACAATGATTTTGGGTTCTTTGTCCCTCCCTTAAAATAACTTGATTTTTCTTTATTTGCAAGATGTTTAAACATCCCGCAAGGGAATAAATTTGATCATGAGTTAATTCATCAAATTTGTTTAAAAAACTTATTAAAATTGGATTCATATAATCAAACTACTTAGGTGCTTTTTTATACAAATAATAAGCAATAAAACTATATAGAATATTTGGAATCCAGACGGCTAAAAAAGGACTGAAATTGCCTTCATTAGCAAAGGTTAGGGTAAATTGGTTTAACATTAAAAACGAGGCAGCAATCATTATTCCTAGAAACAAATGTATACCCACTCCTCCTCTTACCTTGCGGGATGAAACACAAACCCCAATTATGGTTAAAATAATGGTTGTAAATGGTATTGCTGATCTACGATAGCGCTCGGTAATATAAAATTTTGCATTTTCAGAACCTCGCATCTGCTCGGCTTTAATAAAATAAGATAACTCCGAAAAATTTAATGCACTAACATCATCACTTCTTCTGAAAAAATCTTCGGGATTAAAATTGGGAATATTTATTTTCTTTCGCATTCCTTTTTCTAAATGTTCTTTTTTAGAAAAATCGCGGAGCATATAATTTTCTAAAATCCATGAAGATGAATCATGATCATATACCAAGCGGTCGGCCGATATTTTTTTTGTCATATTCAGCCCCTTAAAATATTCTAATGATATTCTATAACCAATGGAATCTTTATAATTAAAACTTTGTAAATACAAAAAAGTTCCAGGCTCTAATTGGCGGTGAATATCTTTTTTGAGCTTTTCAGCGTTCTTTCTACCATTGATATAACGATTTTCAAAATCAATTCGATTTTTTTCGGTAATTGGAACAACCCAACCATTTAAGAAAAATGATATAGCCGCTAAAAAAATGGAGGCAATAATATAAGGGCGCAGGAAACGATTGTATGATACCCCTCCTGATAAAACAGCTACTATTTCTGAGTTAGAAGCCAGTTTACTGGTAAAAAATATTAAACTAATAAAAATAAAAAGCGGGCTAAATAAATTGTATAAAGAGGGTAAAAAATTAATAAAATATTCTGTAAAGTAAGAAGAAACACTTACGTTATTTTCAATAAAGTCGTCTATTTTTTCTGATAAATCAATAACGCTGGCAATGGCCATAATTAAGGTTACCGAAAAAAAGAAAGTGACTAAAAACTTCTTGATTATATAACGATCAAAGGTTCCGAACATAAATTATAACCGACGACTTAATTTTTCAACCATCATATTTTTCCAGCTTGCAAAATTACCTTCTTTAATTTTCTCCCTGGCTTGTTCCATGAGCCAAAGATAAAATTTAAGATTATGATTACTAGCAATAATTGACCCCAACATTTCTTCTGCTTGTATTAAATGTCTTAAATATGCTTTACTGTATTGTGGGGTAATGCTTTCATGCACGGGACTAAAATCATCTGCCCATTTAGCATTTTTAATATTTATAGTGCCTTCTTCGGTAAATAACATTCCATTACGTGCATTACGAGTAGGCATAACGCAATCAAACATATCTACCCCCAAAGCAATACACTCCAATAAATTGACTGGGGTTCCAACTCCCATTAAATAACGTGGTTTATCAGCATCTAAAATATTACAAACCAAGTCCGTCATTTCATACATCATTTCTGCAGGTTCTCCAACAGATAATCCTCCGATGGCATTGGCTTCTCTGCCTTTAGATGCAATATATTCAGCGCTTTTTGTCCTTAAATCTTTATAAACCGAACCTTGTACTATGGGAAATAAACTTTGGCTATATCCATACAAAGGATCCGTATTATCAAATCTTTCGCAACAGCGATCTAACCAACGGTGGGTTAATTCCATTGATTTTTTGGCATAATTATATTCGCATGGATATGGAGTACATTCATCAAAGGCCATAATTATATCAGCTCCAATAATGCGTTGTATATCCATTACATTTTCTGGTGAAAATAAATGCTTAGACCCATCAATATGACTTTGAAAATAAGCACCTTCTTCTTTTAATTTTCTTCTATCTGCTAAAGAAAAGACTTGGTATCCGCCGCTATCAGTAAGAATGGGCCTATCCCAATTCATAAACTTATGCAAACCACCAGCTTCTTGTAAGATTTTTGTTCCTGGCCTTAAATACAAATGGTAGGTATTACCTAAAATAATTTTTGCGTTTATATGCTCTTTTAAATCGGTTTGGGTAACTGCTTTTACAGAGCCAACGGTGCCTACAGGCATAAAAATAGGGGTTGGTATAATCCCATGGTCGGTGCTAATTTGTCCTAATCGAGCATTAGATGCTGAATCGCGGGCAAATATTTCAAATTTCATAAAATAATATGGGCTTATTCAAAGTTGAAAGACAAGGTAATAATTCTAGAAAACAAGGCATCTATAGCCTCTGTATAAATGAAACCGTCTTTAACTAAAACATTATTAATACTATTGGATATTTTTAATTCGGGTGATAATCTAAACATAGGGTAATATAAAGTTACCCCCACTCCTAATTCATAATTAAGAGCCCCAGGCCTTAATGCAACTATAGGATCGGCTAAGCTTCGAGGGGCATCAATATTTGAAGCTAAATCATAGGTGTATTTTAATCCCGCAAGGACATACCATCTTGAATTTCTATGGCGTTTTGCCTTATACTTTAAGATCAAAGGAATATCGATATATGCTGATTCAATGCTAATGTCTTTATCGTATTTGGAAGAATCAAAAGAATAAACCACATTTCTCTGGGCAAATGAAATTCCAGGCTGAATTCTTAAATCGAAGTTATCAGCTAGTTTAAAGTTAAAAATAGCCGCAAGTCCAAATCCTGCAAAGGGCTTAACTTTTACACTATTCAAACTATCAATCCCTAAAAAGTTATTGGCGGTTTGCATTTGCAAATTGGTATGCGCCACGGAGACTGTGAACCCAAAATTGAATTTTTTAAAATCAACTAAGGGTTGGTTTTCTTGTGCATAACCAGCATAGCCTAAAAAAAGACTAAATAGGCTGAGTAAAATTATTTTTGTCCTGTGTATAGCGAGCAAATTCCAAATGTTAATGGTTGATCCTTACTTTCAACAAATCCTGCTTGTTTTAATCGGATAACAAAATCCATTCCTTCCGGAAAGGCTTGTACCGATTCAGGCAAATAAGTATATGCAGCAGCATCTTTACTTATTAACTTACCCCAAAAAGGCAGAATAAATTTAAAATAAAAATTATAAACCTGTTTAACCGGAAAGGTTTTAGGTTTCGAGAACTCTAAAACAACAATCCTGCCACCGGGTTTCAATACTCTAAAAATTTCAGATAATCCTTTATCTAAATTTTCGAAGTTTCTTACTCCAAATGCAACGATGGCAGCATCGAAACTATTGTCTTCAAACTGAAGATTTTCTGAATCTCCATAACTAAAGCTAATATGAGCCTCAAGATTTCTATCTTTTGCTTTGATCCGAGCCTTACTAAGCATACCTTCTGAAATATCTACCCCAACTAATTTTTGTGGTTTAATTCCATTGAATGCTTCAAAAGCAAAATCCCCAGTTCCAGTAGCAATATCTAAAATAGATTGAGGTTTAGCTTTGGCTAAAAGTTTAATGGCTTTTTTTCTCCATAGCTTGTCAATACCCAATGATAAGAAATGATTGAGGAAATCATATCGGTGGGAAATATTGTCAAACATTTTCGCAACCTGCTCTTTTTTTGAAAGATTAGGGTCTTTATAGGGAGTTACTTGTGAATTTGCCATATTTTTGAATTTTCCTTATAAAAGGAAACCATATATTTTTTTTAAAGTTTGCAAAGATACTGAAATTTAATTAATCGAACATGAGCAAAAACAAGACCATACAGGCTGAATTTATATCTTCTCGAGTAAAATTGAATGAGTTACCCGAGGCCAATCTGCCAGAAATTGCCTTTATCGGACGCTCAAATGTTGGAAAATCATCCTTAATCAATTGTTTAACCGAAAAAAAAGATTTAGCAAAAACATCATCTACTCCTGGAAAAACTCAAACTATAAATCACTTTAAAATAAACAATTTATGGTATTTGGTTGATTTACCTGGATATGGATTTGCTAAAGTAGCCAAAGATATTCGCGACAAATGGGATGGTATGATTAAAAATTATCTTCTCAAACGTGAAAATCTTCAAATTGTATTTGTTTTGGTTGATTCAAGATTAGAAGCTCAAAAATCGGATATTGATTTTATTAATTGGTTAGGAGAAAATGGAATTCCATTATCCATCATATTCACAAAAACGGATAAATTAGGTAAGACTAAAATTCAACAAAACATGGCTAAATACAAGAAAAAAATGTTAGAAGTTTGGGATGAGTTACCGGAAATGTTTATCAGTTCAGCCGAAACCAAAAATGGCAAAGAAGAAATAATGGAATATATAGACGGGATAATAAATTCGTGGGAATCGCCAAAATAAATCTGGAATTGTAAAAATAATTTATTGAGAGCTAGGGATTATAAAAAATTGGAGTTTCTAAATAAAAAAACAAAATTTATAATTGCTTATTCATTTAAAAAATCCCCTATTTACTCCCCAATCTTAATTAAACTCATTTCCCATTTATCTCCGTTTATCGTTTTATCGAAAATGAATTCGCTTTGGGTCAATCTTTTTATTTTATGAACTTCAACTCCATTGGTTGTGGTGCTCACTTCAATTTCATCTCTTGATGCCCCTTTTCTCCACTTACCCTGAATATTAATTCGGGTATTGAGATTGGCATAAATAGCCTGACATCTCACCTTAGAAAAAGCTATATCTATACTTCTACCTACTTGGGTATATGAAAAACTATAAGATTCCGGATCTTTGAATTCCATTTCTGCATTAATAAAACTCGAAGAATCAACGTACGGAATTAAAGCTCCCGTATTACAGGTCAGTTTTAAATTAACAGCATTTCCTACTCCTAAAATTTGATCATTTATTTTAATTTCAGTTACCAACCATTTGCCAACTAATCGATTTTTCTGAGAGCTTATACTAACTTGCGGACCATCTGGATAAATGCAAGATGAAAATTGAAAAATTACAAGAAAGAAGAATATTATTTTCCTCATAGTGTTTAAATGTATGCTGCGAAAATAAAGAATATCTGAATATTTGGAAAATATTTTTATTGACTTAAATTTTGCAACTGATCTGATTCATAAATCCCTGATTTTAAATCATTATTAATCATCAAACGCATGGCCTTTGCTAATTGCCTATCATAAATACCTTTATATTTTTTCAATGGTCCGATTAAAAACAGGCCCAAAACCTTAATAAATAGAATACCTATTTTCTCACCCAACCTAAACTCTTCTCTATTACCCAATAAAAATGAGGGACGAAGAATAAACAACTTTTGGAATTTGAGTTTTAACAGCTCATTTTCTAGTTTACCTTTGGTACTTAAATAAAAGTTAGTTGAATCTGCATTGGCTCCAATTGATGAAACCAAAACCCATTGAGCCGTTTCATTTTCAAATCTATTCGCCACATTCAACGGAATTTGATAATCAATTGCTGTAAAATTTTCTTTAGAACCTGCTTTTTTCATGGTTGTTCCAAAGCATGAAAAAATGACATCAGGATTTATCTCCAATAAATTCAATGAATCAACTGAGAAATCGGTCTGGAAAAACTTAATTTTTTCAGAATTTTGTTCTGGCTTTCTACGCGCCAATACTATAATTTCGCTAAAATTATTGTCTTGAATTAATTGGTTAATTAATTCTTTTCCGATTAATCCTGTGGCACCAAAAACTAGAGCTTTTTTCATGTCACAAATTAAATATATTATTTGGAATAATATTTGTATATACAACAATTGTAAAAACAACAAATAAAATGAAATACAGAAAAATCAGTCAGTTAAGTTATGCTGATGAATTTCAAATGGGTCCATTTAGGGTTAGGCAACCACTTCCATCTCCTCAAGTTGAGCAGGTAAGCCCATTTATTTTATTACATCATAGTGGTCCAGTTACTAAGGAAAATTTTACCAAAAGGCTGGACCCTCATCCACATAGAGGGTTTGAGCCAGTAACATTTTTGTTTAGTGGGGCAATATTGCATAAAGATTCACTCGGAAATACAGGTGTTTTAAAAGGCGGTGACGTGCAATGGATGACTGCTGGAAAAGGAATTATCCATAGCGAGGGCCCCTTAGAGGGAAATACTGAACCTGTTGAACTCATTCAGTTATGGGTAAATTTACCTAAGGCAAAAAAGATGATAGAGCCGGGTTATCAAGATATTCCAGCCGCACAAATACCCAAATTAAATTTTGGTAATGGCAGTTTATTGGAATTGGTAGCTGGCGAATGGAATGGTATGAAAGGTCCAGCTCAAATTCAAAGTCCACTAATGGCCGCCAAAATTGATTTAAAAGCCGGCGACGAAATTATATTAACAAATATACCCGAAGAGTGGAATGCCTTGGTTTATATCCTTGCGGGAGATTTAAGTGATGGAGATGAAAATTTAATCCATGCTAAATTTATGGGGGTGTTTAATCATGAATCAGAGCAAATCAAATTAAAATCCGATCAAGGAGCTAAGCTCTTATTCCTTGCGGGAGAACCCCTTCGCGAACCCCTATTTCAGCATGGACCATTTGTGATGAATACCAGACAAGAAATTATAGAAGCTATTGAAGATTTTCAGACTGGAAAAATGGGATTTCTGGATTCATAATTAATAAATTTGAACCATGGAATTAATAATTAGTTCTGATGGTTCACACACCATTTATTTACCTGAAATAGACGAAACATATCATTCGAAAAGAGGTGCATTAACTGAGTCGAGATATGTTTATATAAAAGAAGGTTTAGAAAAAATTAACGATAAAAAACACATAAGGGTATTTGAACTTGGGTTAGGTACAGGTTTAAATGCCCTTTTATCATTTGAATTTGCGCTAAACAATGATATTCAAATTGACTATTTTAGTATTGAAAAATTTCCATTGAAAAAAGAAATATGGGAGCAACTCAATTATAAAAACTTTTTCGAAAATCCGGTTTCTGATATTTATAATTTAATTCATGAACTGGAATGGGATAAAGAATTTGAAATCCATCCTTTATTTAAATTTCATAAATCAAATCAAAGTATAGAGTCAATTGAATTGGATAACTCTAATTTTGATATTGTTTTTTATGATGCATTTGCACCCAAAAAACAAAGTGAAATATGGGAAATACAGAAGTTAGAAAAAATTTGGAACCTATTAAATAATGAGGGATTTTTGGTGACTTATTGCGCAAATGGAGAATTTAAACGCAGCTTAAAAAAAATAAATTATCGTTTAGAAAATCCAAAAGGTGCTTTAGGAAAACAAGAAATGACTAGAGCTTTTAAAAAATAAATAAGATTTATTTTAACTTTTTATTTAAGTTGAAAAAGCAGAAATAAAAATCTGATGATGTAAATAAAGATCATAAAAGCTCATCTAAAAATAATTTTAAATATTGATTAATAATTAATTAAAATAGTATATTCGAAAAAACTAATCCGTATGAAAATATTAAAAATACTTGGCCTAGCCATCCTTGTAATCTTAATTTTAGGTTCTGTTGTTGGTATTTTTCTTCCTGCAAAGGTCCATGTAGAAAGAAGTATCGTAATTGAAACAGAAGCTTCTATGCCATTTGAATTGGTTAATGATTTTAAAAAATGGGATATTTGGTCGCCTTGGCATAAAATGGATACCGCAATGGTAAAAACATATGGTGATCCTTCTGCAGGTAAAGGAGGCTTTTACAGTTGGGAAAGTAATCATTCTCAAGTCGGAAAAGGCTCCATGAAAATATTAGAGAGTATTAATAACGAAAGAATAGATTTTGAATTAAACTTTAGTGGCGCTATTGCCAACTCATCTATGATTTTTGAAACACAAGGTGAAAATACTAAGGTAACCTGGAGTTTTGATGGTGATGCAGGATGGAATTTAATAGGTCGTTATTTTAATTTATTAATGGATCCATGGCTTGGAGGTGATTTTGAAAACGGATTAAAAGATCTAAAAAGTTATTGTGAAGCAAATGAAGTGCAATACCCAACTAGTTTAACTCCAATTATGGACAAAACTGTAATGGAGAGTAATTATCTTTCTATTAGAATGAAAGCTTCTATGAGTGAAATTAGTTCTAAAACCCAAAAAGGATTTCAATCTTTATACGCTGAATTAGAAAAGCAAAAAATTAGTCCTATTGGCGCTCCATTTAGCATATATCATACTTGGGCCGAAGACTCAACCGAATTTGAAGTTTGTGTTCCAGTAAGCACAGCTAAAAATTCAGGTGAAATAAAATTTAACACTATGAAAGGTTTTATTGGTGCTTCGGTAATTTATTCAGGCGCCTTTGATGGTATTGGAATTGCCTATGAAACTATAGAGAGTCATTTAAAGAAAATAGGGAAAAGCCCAGTTGGACCTCCATTAGAAATTTATCTAACAGATCCTGAAATGGAAAAAGACACTAGTCTTTGGAAAACTGAGGTTATTTATCCAATCGAATCATTATAATTGATCATATAAAAAATTAAAGCCCGGCAATTTATTTTGTCGGGCTTTTTAATTAAATCTATATGGGTAATTTCCCATCCCGCAAGGGAAAATTATTTAGGTTTTGAATTTAATACCTTATTAAACCCATTATTAATTAAATAAACGCCTAAAAGAGTTAAAACTGCTGCTACTCCAATATTGCTGCTTAGTTTTTCATTAAGTAAAAAATAACCCAAAATCATGGCAATTATGGTGTTAATGTAGGCATATATGGATACCAAACCAGCAGGTAATGAATTTAGCGCGTACATATAAGAACCATAACCCAAGATAGATCCACCTACAATTAAATAAATTAATGAATAAGTGGCCTCAGGAGTAAAATTTAATTGTGAAACCTCACCTACTGAAATACCCAATGTACTTAGGGTAATTCCACCAAATAACATTTGAAATGAGGAGGCAAAAATGGGATTTAAATCTTGCTTGTTAACTTTAGAGTAAATTGTACCTATAGCCCAGCTTATTACTGCTGTCATTGTTAACAAAATACCCGTTAAACCATTTACTTTTTTTAACTCATCTAATCCATCACTAAATAATAATATTTGTCCGGCAAATGCAATGATTAAACCTATAACAACGGTAATATTTGGCTTTACAGTTTTGGAAGAGAACAAACTAATAATAACTATCCAAAAAGGACTGGTTGATCCTAAAATTGCGGTTAATACGCTTGGTAAATATTGTTGACCATAAACCATGCAGCCATTACCAATTAATAGCATAAAAAAACCAATTACAGAATTGGTAATTAGCTGTTTTTTAGTTGGCCATGCGTGGCCCTTTATTTTAAACCAGGAAATTATTAAAAGACCAGCAATAATATGCCTGAATCCAGCAAATAATATTGGGGGCATATCTTTTAATCCAATTTTTATTGCAAAATATGTGGTGCCCCAGAAGAAACATACACTGGCCAAAGCTAAATAAGCCAGAAATTTTGGATGCTTAAACATGAATGCGCGAAAATACGCATTCAAAATCAGTTCACCGAAATATTTACTTTAAAACCACTGTGCGACCTGATATTCAGCACAGAATTATCGATGAAAATTAAATATTGTCCGCGGATGCCAGCCAATGTAGATTTAAAATCTGGACTTTTTTCAAGATTTACACTTTTTACGCTTGTTGGATACTTTTGTACCGGATAAACAATTTCAGTTAATTCGGGATTATTAACCACAAATTGAGAAAATTGAGGATCTAAAAATTTTAGAAGTTCCTCTCTTTTAGCCTTAAGATCAATATCATATCGTAAATCTTTCAACATTTGTTGCCAATTCGTTTTATCCGTTATATGGCTCTTAAAACTAACCTCAATTATACCCGCCTCATATCTATTATTGGTTAAACAAAGGGGAATACCTTTCCATGCGCCTTGATCTATCCAACGATGAACTAAATTGGTGCTTCTTGTAACACCAACCTTTACTGCGCTTGTTAAAGCTAAATAAACATAATGAGATTGTAAATGATTTTTAGTTTCCCACTCCATATCTCGCCCTTTTCCAAGATGAGCCTCACATAATTCTGGACGAATAATACAAGGAGAATTCTCTGGAGAATTCATAAAACATGGATAACATAAACCTTCGGCAAATGCCTTTTTAGTTTTTCTTCCACAAACAATGCAATAAATTTCACCTGAAAACTTAAAATGTAATTCTTTACCTATCCAATCATTAACTAATATTTTACTATGCTCTGGATCTATAAAATAATTTACAGGTTGAGCCAGTTTATTGGCCATTTTTTCTAAGATGAATTCAAATTGCATAATTCAAATAAAATAAAAAGAATTGAATAAACGTTATGATATTATTAGGAAACAATTTATAAATTTTATATTTTTATTACAATTAATTACCAAAAAATTAAATTTATGAAAAAAATTTGCGTATCTCTATTATGTTATAGATTTGAAAAACTCAATAAAGACGCCATTCACTACATAAGCGGAATTGCAATTACTAACGCAAAAATTTACTTACAAACTGCTGTAAAACCAATGAACCCAGAGAATAGTGAATTTTTAGAAAATTATCCAATTTATTATTATGATTTAAAAAATAAAACATTAAATTTAATAAATCAAATTAACAAGAATGCATGTATCAAAACAATAATTGATAATAAGTTGATTATTATTAATGAAAAAGAAGAAGAAATTTTGGTAGAAACTATTAATTTATAAGTATGAAAAATAAAATTTACATCTATCCTTTATTAATAATTTTTTTGGCTTATTGTTCGCCTAAAAAAGAAATAAAAAACACTAAAATAGAATTGAATGATTTTGAAGAAATAATTGGAAACAAAATTAGCAGCTTTGATAATATTAACTCAGATGGATTAATGTATTCCTTTAATAATGATACCTTATTCGAAATTGATTTAAACACTCAAAAACTAAAAAAAACGTATTATAAATTTGATGTAGAAGGATTAAAATCTGAGTTAAATGAGCAATTCATAAAAGATAGTTCGCAAGGTTTATTTAATGATTTAGACTATATTTGGGAGTTAGATAACTATGAAATATATAGCCTAAAATCAGGTACAGATAATAAAATTACTGGACTGATTGATATAGAATTAAATTCCAAAATCAAAGGTACCCCAATCAAAACTTATTATTTAGGTGTTGCCATTTTAAGTAATCAAAAAATAGATTTTATCTTGTATCAAAAATTAATTAATGACTTTAACGAAAGTTTTCAAAGTAAGGTTAATAATTTTAATATATACGATAATCATATAATTTATTTCACTACTAAAAATTTAGGCAGCGACAGCGTTAAAGCATCTGTAAAACATATGGATTTAAAAAGTAAATCCATAAAAGAGCTAGCAAATTTTGAATACAACAAATATTATTCAAAAGACTTTAAAACTAGATCTCTAGCCCCAATAGAATCAATTCAAAATAAAAATAAAATATTTTATACCAATAATGAGCAGATTTGGTCAATTAATAAAGAAACTAAAAAACAAGAATTAATTTTAAACCTTGAACCCCATTTCAAAGACTCTTTAATAAAAATTAGTCATTTTGCCATAGAAAAAAATAAAATTTATCTGCAAATATCTGGTTGTCACAAAGATTCAAGTAATCAAAAATTTAAAACAAATAAATTGATATATCAATATGATATTCAAACAAAAGAATTAAATATTCCTAAAAAACTAGATGAATATGGTGTAATTAAATTAGTAAGAGATAATAAGCTATATATCATTAAAGAAAACGAAGAAAAAATATGGGTAGATATTTTATAATTATTCTATTATTTGCAGCTTCATGCCAGAACAAATTAGGCATTACTGAAAAGCTTTTTAATGAAAAACATAATAAGTATTTTATTATACTTACTAATCCCGTAGAATGTGTATTATGCCAGAAAGAATTGTCCTATATGTGTTTTAAGGCAAACGAAAAAAGTAATTTTGCTGTTGTTCTACCTAAGGCTAGAAAAAGTGTTCAAAATGATATTATGGATGAATTCAAACACTTTAACTTGAAAGTAGAATTTAATAAAGAAATTTATGATCAATTAAATAATATTTTAGTAGAGCAAGGAAAAAAGCTCCCTGCTCTATTTATAATAAGTAAGGACCAAATTGAAGATATAACCTCGTTAAACACCATGGAAATGACCAAAGAAAGAAGACTTTTACTTAATGAACAAATTAAGGAGAAATAAAAAATCAAAATGAAATTTGATTAATTTTCTGAATTTCAATAATAAATTCTTCTATATCATTTTGATTAATAAAATATAATGAATAGTTTAAATATTTTGAAATTAATTCTTTGCTTGTACCTCTATAAACAAATACCTTGCGGGATTTTGAGACTTCAATTAATTCGCTTTCTTCTAATTCATTTGGGCTAAAAATTATATAATTTAAATCTTCAGATTTTGGAATAAAATTAACTGATTCATTAATATTTAAAGGTGGATTTATTGCTTTTAATAAGTCATTGTAAACAGCAAAACCGGTAGGTAATTCACCTGCGCCTAAGCCAGAAAAAAATAATTTACCTATATTCTTACCTTCAAACAGAATAAAATTATTCTGATAATTTACTGATGCTGCAGGATGATCATTTTTAATAATTGTAGGACCAACAAACAATTCATTTCCCAAATTATAAGCAAGTGGTTTTAATTTATAAGAAATTGCATCTAAAATTTCAAAATGTTCAGGAATTATTTTTTCAATGCCCACTCTTATCACATCCTTAATATCAATTATTTGATTGCTAATTAGAAAATTAAGAATAATTAATTTATATGCTGGATCCCAGGCCTCAATATCTAATGCTGGATTAGATTCTGCAAAGCCGTTTTCCTTCGCAATATTAAGAGCGGCTTCAAAACTTAATGATTCTTTTTCTATTTGGGTTAAAATATAATTTGAAGTGCCGTTTAAAATACCAGTAAACTTATATATTTCATCATTTTTAATATAATTTTGAATACTTTGAATTATAGGAATTACTCCTGCAACCGAGGCTTCAAACCAAATTTTATTGGGATATTTAATTAATAATTTTGAAAGCTCATTTAAATGAGTAGCCAACATTTTTTTATTAGCAGTAATTACGGTTTTACCTTTTTCTAATGCTTTATTTAAGATAATAAAAGCTTGTTCGGCATCATCAATTAATTCTACAATTACCTCTACTTCTTTATTATTTAATACTTCTTCAGCCCTTGTACTAAAATAATAATCAGGTAAAATCCTTCTTTTCTCTCTATTTTTAATTATTATTTTTTCAATTATCAAATCTGTATTTTTTGATTCCTTTAAAATTTTATAAAAACCGCTACCTACGGTACCAAATCCAAACAATCCAATTTTCATTTCAGTAATTATTAATTTGTTAATAAATAAGGTTTCATAACCTCAATAATTTTTCTTGCATCGATTAGAAAAGCATCATGCCCGAACTCAGATTCTATTTTTAAAAATATACTGTTTGGTATATTTTCATGCAGAAATTCTGCATCCCGCAAGGGAAATAATAAATCAGTACTAATTCCAATTATATAAGTTTTGGCTTTTATACCTAAAAACCCATGGCTTTTATTTTCTAAAAAATGATGCGAATCCATAGCTTGAGTAAGCCTGTAATATGAGAATGCATTAAATCTTAATGCAAGTTTTTCTCCTTGATATCTTTGATAAGATTTAGAGTTAGTGGAATAGGTAATTAAATTTTTATTATAAGCAAAAACCGAACGGTATGAGAGCAAGGCCATTGACCTCGCAATTTTCATACCTTCAAGTCCTGCCTGATCATGGTCCTCCAACCAAGTTGGATCAGCTTCTATTGCCCAACGTTGCGATTCATTCCAGGCAATCCCCCATGCCGAATGAAAAGCATTTGTGGCAATAAGCAATAGATTATCGAGTTTATCCCCCAACAAATACGACCACTCTAATGCTTGCTGTCCGCCAAGTGAAGGACCAATCAGCCAGTTAATGCGGTTGATCAACAGTTCCTTTCTCAATAATTCATGAAAGAACACTATATCTCGGATTGTAAATTCTGGAAATCTGAAATACCATTTTTTGCCCTCTGCATCAAGACTTAATGGCCCAGTAGTTCCATAACATGATCCTAAAATATTTGCGCAAATAATATTGAATTTTTGAGTTGAAAAGGGGGAGTTTGGGTTAAAAAAATCAGGCCACCAATTAAAAACATCCGCATTACCTGTAAGGGCATGGCAAACCCAAACAAATGGTTTCTCAGTATTTTCGGGCTCTGACATAAAATAACTGATGTCAACAAAAGGCAATACTCCTCCCCTTTCAAGGTTAAAGGGACCTTGAATCCGCAATATTTTTTGCATTTAATTATGAATATTTAAGCTGAAATTTCCTCTTTGATTTTTATACTTTGAAAAGCTTGTTCAAAATCAGCAATGATATCATCTATATGTTCAATACCAACTGAAACTCTCAATAAACCCGGAACAACACCAGATGCCAATTGCTCTTGTTCACTTAATTGCTCATGTGTAGTTGATGCTGGATGTATGATTAAACTTTTAGAATCTCCAACATTTGCCAAATGAGATACTAACTTTAATTGATTAATCACATGGTCGGCCTCTTCTTTGCCACCTTTAATCTTAAAACTTAATACCCCACCAAAACCATTTTTTAAATATTTCTGAGCAATGTTATGGTAAGGACTAGAACTTAATCCAGGATAATTTACCCAAGTAACTAAAGGATTTGCTTCTAACCATTCGGCTAATTTCTGTGCATTTTGAACCGTTCTTTCTACTCTTAATGATAAGGTTTCTAATCCTTGTAATAAAAGAAAACTATTAAATGGACTAATTGCAGGACCGAAATCGCGCAAGCCTTCTACACGCAATCTAATAGCAAATGCGATATTACCGAAAGGACCTTTATCTCCAAATACTTCCCAAAAATTTAATCCATGATAAGCTTCGGATGGTTCAGAGAATTGAGGAAATTTTCCATTTCCATAATTAAAATTACCTGCATCAATAACCACTCCCCCAATGCTAGTACCATGTCCACCTATCCATTTTGTTGCAGAAGCAGTAACAATGTTTGCACCATATTCAATAGGTTTAAACAAGAAACCACCAGCCCCAAAGGTATTATCAACCACAAGAGGAATTTGATACTTCTGAGCTAATTTTCCGAAAGCCTCAAAATCAGGAATATTAAAACCTGGATTTCCGATAGTTTCTAAATATATAGCCTTGGTATTTTGATCAATTAATTTTTCAAAACTTTCAAGCTTATCGCCGTCTGCAAAACGGGCTTCAATGCCTAATCGTTTAAATGAAACTTTAAATTGATTATAGGTTCCTCCATACAAATAAGAAGTAGAAATGAAATTATCACCAGCAGATAAAATATTATTTAAAGCCAGGAATTGAGCAGCTTGCCCAGATGCTGTTGCAACAGCAGCAACACCTCCTTCAAGTGCAGCAATTCTTTTTTCAAATACATCGGTGGTTGGATTCATTATTCGGGTATAAATATTCCCAAATTCTTTTAAACCAAATAAATTGGCGGCGTGTTCAGAATTATCAAATACATAAGAACTGGTTTGATAAATAGGTACCGCTCTTGATTTTGTGGTTGGATCAATATCCTGACCTGCATGTAATTGCAGCGTCTCAAACTTTAATGCGCTTTTAGACATGTTAAAAAAAATTTAAAAATGAAATAATGATTTTGAAGATGTTTGTTAAAACATCACAAATGCAGAGAAGATTAGGAAATCTTCGGATGAATTAACAACAACAGCAATAACAGCTGTAACAACAATGGATATTGTTATGAATATGTGAGATTGAATCCTGCGCAGTAAATAACAATGAAGTAGCCCTAACCCAATTTTGGGTTTGTGTATTAGGGGATATGTTAATTGGGAACTTCATTATTTGAATATCAATTTCTGGTACAAAGAAAAATGAAGAAATATGAAACTACAAAATTATTAGTAGAATAAATCTAAATAATATAATTAAAATACTGAAATAGAAGATTTTATTTTTTCAATTTCTAAAGGAGATTCATAAATCATTGTAAAAATATCTAAAACATTTGCTTTGATATCTCTACAGTGCACCCCTAAAGATTCAGCTACCATCATACAATTTAGTCCTCTAGAAAACTTTTTAAGTATAATTTCTTGGCGTGAACTTAATTGAATGAAAGGTTTTAACTTTAGAATGGCTTCAGCCACTGATGCATTAATTTTAATTTGTTTATTAGAAATTTGGGTTAATTGATTATTAATCAAATGTTGAGGTTCAGAAATATCTAAAGAATAAAAAATTCCAGATTTAATACAAAAAATCTGATCTAATATAGAGTTGTTTTTATTAATTATTAAGACTTTAACTTTTGAGCTATGATTGGCTAATAAATGAGCATCATCACTGAAAACAAATTCATTATTGGCAGAAAAAGGAGATGATTGGAAAATCATTTCCATTCTCTTTGTTAAATTAGGGTTACTTATTTCAATGTAAAAATTACTCATTCAATAATTAGATTAAAAATCTATAAAAGGTTTAAAAGTGAAATCAAATATTTATTAAATAATCGGTTTTATTTAAGTTGATTTATGAAAAGCCTATTGCAAACTTTGAAACTGGCTTTTGAGTTCGTTAAATAAAATATGAAGATTTTTTAAATCCTCTTTAAGTTCGTCTAACTTAGTAAATGAAGGAAATGCATCAATCAATACTTCATTATTTGCTGAGAGTCCTAATTCAGCAATTTTAATTTTATGTAACAAATTATCAGCTTTATCAAAAAAGCGGCTTGCAGAAATTTTAAATACTTGAGTTGTAGTTTTATTGTTGTGTACTTCAGAACTTAAAGCCACCCAATTTTTACCTTCTTCTCTAAGGTAGATAATTTCCTTTTTCCAATTTTCAAGACTTATATACTGATCGTCCAAAATCAATCTGTCCAAAACTTTTTTTATCAAATGTAGGTGATAAAAAGAAAAAGGCTGCTCAGTTTTCACTGAACAGCCTTTTGAATTCATAAAAGTTCTATTTTTATCTGTTAATAACCAATTTGATGATTTGGAAATCATTTCCTTGGTCTATTCTTAAATAATAAGTTCCTACAGCTAAATTAGATAAATCCAAGGTGTTTTCAGCACCAGCAATAATTTGAGTTGATTTAAAGTTTTTAACTTCTTTTCCAACTGCATCATAAACTTTAATTGATGAAGCATTCAAATCATTACCGCTTACCTTGATATTAAATATACCAGAAGCAGAAGGATTAGGGTAAACTGATATTCCTAGTGATCCAGCATTATTTGTGCTTAATCCAGCTTGTACAACTAAAATACCTTGATAAGTTCCAGATGTATTTCCACTTGGATCAGTTACCTGATAAGAAATTGGATAAATACCTGGGATACCAATATTGATATTTTGGTTAATCACTAATCCAGCTAATAATTCAGAAGCTGAATAATAATTATCATTTAAGCTAATTGAATCAGCAAAACTAGGCACATTAGAGTTGGTTAATACATAAATTGGAGCATGTACTTCAATGGTTGGAGCAACACGATCAACTACTCTAATTAAACGATAAACTGTATCACCAATATTACCACTTAAATCAGTTGCAAAATAACCCAATTCGTAATCACCTAATTGGGTAAAGTCTATTTGACCAATAATAGATAATGCTGCATTTGGATCATAATTATCAGATACTAAAGCACCCGCTTCATCATAAGTTCCGAATACATCTACAATAACCGTATCATTACCAAATATAGTCACACTTGGTTTTACTCTATCAGTTACTAATACTTCTAATATAAAATCAGAGCTATTATTGCTTTGATCAACTGCGGTATATGTTAAATAATAAGTGCCAATTAAGTTTTCATCCACACTACCATTGCTAATGCTAAAGGTTGGCGCCTGATCATAATTATCAGTAATGATTGGGGTTGGTAAAACAAAGCTAGTTCCTACTGGGTGCTCTATTGAAGCATTTAAACCAGAAATTACTGGAGCAATTGAATCAAAAACTGTTACTAAACGAACTGCTCTTGATGTATTTCCAGCAGCATCTGTAACTTCATAAGTAATTGAATAAGTTCCTAAAACTTGATTGTTAATTGAGTCTATAACATTGATACCAGTTGTAATAATACCATCAACAATATCGGTTACTATTACACCAGAATCAAAGTAAGTATCAAATACATGCAATTGATCTGGGTTATTTCCAACAATTTGAATTTGAGGACCAGTTACATCATTAGTAACGTTTACAGTACGAGTAACAGTTTCAGCGTTATTTCCAGCAGAATCCGCCACATTATAAGAAATAACATAAGTACCGACTTGTAAAGTATTCACATTACCAGAAATCTGGATATTAGCAGAAATATCGCCATCAACATTATCAAATGCAGTAGCACCTGGCTCGTTATATGCATTTCCTAATTCAATGTTGATAATATTGCTGTCAATTAAGGTAATTACCGGTTTAGTATTATCATTTCTGATAATAACTTTATAATCTTCGAACTCACCGAATAAAATAATTCCGCATGCAGTTAAAGATTGAGAACCAGGAATAACTCCAACTCTCATTCTAGTAATTCCATTACCAACAAGATCACTAATAGTAAATGAACCATTCCAAGTTAAAGCTGAAGAATTTACTTCTTGAGCAACTAATTCATCTGCGTCTGAGAAATCTCCGTCACGGTTTAAGTCGATCCAAATTCCTCTAGAAACATTATTAAAGTTTGTAGGACGAGAAATGGAGAAATTAACCGATGCTTTTTTATCAATAAAAGTACTAATTGAATTAAAGTAATTGGTGTAAGCAACACCTGCATTAGAATTATTATTAATAGTTCCGATGCTTACATTACTAATTCCAATATCAGAAGAAGTATTTTGAACTTGAGCTAAACACAAATCTTTAACTTCAATATAACAAGTTCTAGTTATTGAATCTTTTCCTGCTGCATTTTCAGTTACTAAAGTAACATCATAACATCCGGTGGCATTAAATCTAACAATCGGATTTTCTGAACCCGAATTAGTTCCGTTAACAAAATTGAAGGTATTTGGTGTAATATACCATCTAATAGTTTCAGAACAACCTTGTGTTAAATTGGTAAAGTAAACATCTTCACCAACTGAAGGACGGGTTTGATCTACTGAAAAATCATTAATGTTAGGATTGCTTGGGGTAATAACAACAATTTGGAAAGTGGTATCATCAGAGCCTACGCAATTAGAAGCAAAAAGTCTAACATTATAAACCCCAGGAGTAGCATAAGATAAAGTAATATCATCTGTAAAGAAATCATCAACTAAATCGCCATCAACATCCCAATAGTATTCAGTAAAGCTTTGAGTATTTGAATTATTAAAAATGGTAAATGTTTGATCAACACAAATAGTATCTGGTACCAATGCAGAAGGTTGTGGTATTAAAGTAGCTTGAGTTGAACGATAATCTAAAGCAAAACCTCTATTTACACCAGTACCATTAGAAACAAATTGAATGGTTGCAATTCCAGAAGTAGCTACAAAAGATCTTTGAGCTTGAGTTAAATTATTTAATGAACCTGTTAGCCCTTGCGGGAAGTTTACTATATCCCAAAGAGGTTGACCAGTAATTTCACCATCATAAATTCTCAAGAAATCACCTGATTCAATTTCCATTTCTGATAAATTGAAATAGATAGAATCGATACAATTAGCAATAATTTGAGAAACACAATTTTCATTGTTAGCGTAATTTGCACCTTTTAATCCGCTATCATAAATTCTACCATTAGGATAGAATACAGATGGCCAAGTACAAACGCTAAATCCATCGATTACCTCAATATAAACTTGCTTACAAAGGGTATCAGAACCATTATAATTTTCGCTTACTAAACAAACATCATATTTTCCACCTAATAAGAAATTTAAATTAATAATATTAGTGGTATCATTTGATCCACCTACAAATGCATAGGTTGGAACTGTTGATTGTGATGTGTAATCATAACCTGTTAATGGACTAATTGACCAAGTATTTTTGAAAGTACCATTACCAGATACGCTAGTAATTCTTACATTTTCACCTGCGTCAACCAAGTTTTTATCAGCAATAAAATCTATAGTTGGCAACCCAGTTGGTGTTTTTGCATAAAATGTTTTGGAAATAGAATCTTGATCACCGCAAGTCCCTACTACATGTTTTACCACAAAACTATCTGTTGATAATCTTGATATGCTTGTAGTCCTGTTACTTGAAACCAAAGAATCATTAACATACCAACGATATATTAAAGATGGATTCGCATCAAAATTAGAAATCAAATCATAATTTACCTTTAAAAATGCAGTATCATTAGGAATATTAGTGACAATATTTGCTGGTTTATCTAAAAGAGTAAAAGGTATTACCACTATAGAATCAATTGCAACACCTTGAACTATTCCTGATCCATCAGATCTGAATACAAATCTGAATCTAAAATAAGATTCATTTGCAAAAGCAGCCAAATTCGCATTATATGTAGTCCAATTTTGATTATTACCTGAATATCTTAACAAATTACCTAACGGACCACTGGCATTAGTGGCATTACCTGGAGGATCTATCGTAGTAATTTGAGACCAATTAATGCCGTCGGTTGTACCTTCCATTATTAACGCATCCCAATTAGCTTCCACATTAATTCTCATTTGAAAACTTAGTTTAGGATCACATCCCTGACTGAAATCAAAAGGAATTGAAGTTAAAATATTATTTTCATTGTTTAAATAAATACCAACTGTATCCCTTGTTACCCACGCTTTTACACCACTACCAGCAGTATTAATAGTTGTTTTTGAAGGTGTTCCCCAGGTCCAACCACCATTTCCACCTACAGCATAACCACCATTAGAAGTTTCAAAATCTTCAAAATATGAATTCGATGCATTTACTTCGGTACAAAGGGCATTTTCATAATTAGACTTCAAAGTATCGTTAGTTGGAATTAAATCACCAGAATATTTAACAACAAAATTAAAATTGGCTGCATAAATATTGGTAAGATTTGCTGGAGTATTAAAAGTATGATTAAAGGTAGCACCTTTTATTAAAGTTGAACTTAAAACTATGGTATCATATTCAAATGTTCCTCCATTAACATTGTAAGCAACATAAATAGTCTCTCCACTATTAATAGCTAATCCTGGGTTAGATACTTGAATTTGTAGTGTCCTGCTTGGCTGATAACAACTTGCACCTGAAGGACTTAATAATTGAGAAACTGTTAAATCTGGAGGTGAAACACCTGCAAATTCATCAGCACCCAAATCAGGAGCTGTACCTGCAGGGGTCATATTATAACCTGCATTACCTGCTCTAATAGAATCATTAAAATCTCTGGTAATTCCAGAAATATTGACACCAGCAGACTCTAATAATGTGGCTGTATTTGGAGGGATATTTAAATTAGTATTTGAAGTAAATTCTGGATTGACAGAAATTGAATTGGCGGCTGCCCCAAAAGGAACAAGATTTAATAGAGTTGCATATCTTGTATTAGCGATAAAAGCAATCCCAGAATTGCCTTGACCTGGATTCTGAGAAATTAAATTATTATGACTAACTGTGCTATTAGTCGCGATCAGAGCATTTGCATTTCTAGAAAACAAAATATACTGATTAGCATCTGTTCTATTATTTGGAAGTGCGTTTCTAAAATTATTATTTCTAATTAATAATCCTCCAGAAATAAATTGATCAACACCTACAGCTGCCGATACTGGATTAGCCCAATTAGAACCTAATTTATTAACACCATTATCATATAGATTTACAGAATTATAATAAATGGATACACCAGCATTAGTTATAGAACCTGTCCCATTATGAGTAATTGCGATTGCAATTAATCCATAATTAAACGTTGAATTGGCATTATCACCATCTGATGATAAATTCCATAACATATTATTTTGAACACGAATACTTGAAGGTGTATTTGCAGAATTCAATTCTATTCTAATCCCATTCATACCATAACCACCTGTACCATTATAAATGATATTATGAATTCGATTTTTTTCAATTAATATATTATTGTTACCAGAACCAGTGGCCGATAAAGATTCTACACCTATCCCTCTAAAATAATAGTTGGCCTGAACATTATTTCTAATTAAATTATTAGAAATAATTCCATTTGATTGTGAATTATAGAAAATACCAAAAGTTCCATCTGTTGCGCTAACCCCTCCAATAAATGTTATGGGTGAACCACTATTTGGACCTACAGTTCCTCCAATAGTATTATTTATAACTCTATTAAAACGATCCATTGTAGAGTTATTGGTACCTCTTAAATAAATACCATTTCTAACGGCTTCAATAAGGTTATTTTGAAAAAGGTTACTATCATTATTACCCGCTAAGGCTGCACCAGTTCCAGTTCCTAAACCTAAATAAATTCCATACAAAGTGTTAATTGCGGTGGTGGAAGAGTTACCTCTTAACCTTACATTTCTAATAACATTTAATTTTGTTGGATTTGTTGCAGTTGGAATTAAATCGACTAATCTAACTGTTGTGGTTGTTGAAGTAGTAGTAATGGTTAAATCTTGAGAATTAGTTCCATTATTTGAGCCATCAATGGTAAACCAACTTACTCCATTTAATCGAATTACCGCAGCATTTGCCGCTGGTGCAGTTGAAATAGTTGGAGTTTGACCAGCTGCTGGTTTTAAAATAATTGGCCTTACAGGCGACATGCCAGTAAACGCGGTTAAAGCTGGAATAGCTCCAGTTTCGCCAGTATAACCTGCTGAGATTTCTAAGGTAATGGTGCCGCTACCGCTCACACCATTTGCATTTAAATAAGTAAATGCTTGAGCAACCGTTCCAAAAGTAGTTGGAGGGTTGTTTGTTCCATTAATTGGATAAGTGCTGCCACCCACCAATTGGGCCATCAAACTGTACGATGAGCTTACAGCGATTAGTAAAGACAAAAGAATCTTTAGCCCCTTTTTGGAAGTGACTTTAGTAAATTTGAATAACATAAATTTGATTTAGAAAAGGCCTCTTTTTTTAGAGGTAAGAACAATTAATAAAACTCGGGTTGGGGGTTAAGAACGATTTTTTTAACAAATGTATTTAGTACACTTAGTTAAAAAAATAAATATCAGAAAAAATCGACGAACGAAATTAATTTGTCATTATTATACTTTGTAAACACAGAAAAATGTATAATAGTTTTGATTTTCATATATCTTTTCACAGCTATGAAAAAAATTCATAATATATTGCAGTTTTATGAATAAATTCCAAAAACAGCTAAGCATTGGTGCTGTTCTAGCGACTTTAATAGTAATATTAATGAGCTGGAGCACTTATAAAACCCTAAACTTTCAAAAGGAAAATTGGGGAAGGGTTGAAAAAACCCAAGAAATTATTATTCAAGCTAATAAATTAAAAAATTTAATATCCTCTGCCGAAGCCATGGTAAGAGGTTTTGTAATAACTAAAAATGAAGGCTATTTAAGCAATTATGAAAATTATATAGCAGGACTTTTACCATCTTATTATAAATTATCAGAGTTAGGTTATGACCATCCAGAATTAACAAATTCATTAGATTCTCTATCCATTTACATTGGCGTAAAACGAGAAGTTCTTAACCAACAGGTTATACTTAAGAAAAATAATATTGAAAAAATAGATCCTCAAATTGAAATTTTAGCAATTAAAGGGAAAGACATTTCAGATAGGATCTGGGTACACATAGATATTATTGAGAATTTCTACAAAAATAACTTAAAACAAAATGAAATTGCGGCAACAAATGATTTACAAGGTGGAAAAATTAAACTACTGGTTGGCACCATTTTATTAGCGCTTATGAATTTAGGATTATTAATTTTTGTATTAATAACCTTCAAAAATCAAAAAGAAATAGAACAAAGTCTAAAACAATCTAGAGAAGAACTAAAGAGATTATCCATTTCAGATAAAACCCAAAATCAATTATTAGAAAAAATCGAGGCCCTCAACCAAAAAATGGCTGAAAATCCTGATATTGACGAACTAGCGGAAAATATCATTAAAACTTTAAGCAGCTCTTTAAATACCATAGGAATTAACTTTTTGATTCATAACAATAAAGGAAGCCAATTAGTCTTAAAAGCAAATTTTGGGAATTCAAAATTTCAGAAAAATAAAATTATTGATGACAAAGAAAGTATTTATGGTTCTATATTAGCAAACAATAGTATTCACGAATTAGAACTACAAAATGATTTTGAAACTGAAACCGCAATTGGTTTGACAAGGAGTAAAAAAATCATTTATTACCCTTTAATTTTGAATAATGAGAAATTAGGTATTTTAGAAATCGCCTTTGCATCGAATCCCTCCCAATTTGAAATTGATTTTATTAACCGTTCGATAAATCCCATTACTCTAGCACTGAAAGGTTCTTTAGCTAATCAGAAACAAAAATTATTATTAGAGCAGGTTCAGAGTCAATCAGAAGAACTAGAAGCACAAGCGCAAGAATTAAATCGTTCTAATGAAGAATTACGAAAACAATCCTTAGCACTTCAAGCCTCCGAAGAGGAATTAAGAGCTCAACAAGAAGAATTGTTACAAAGTAATAATGAATTAGAAAAAAAGGCGGTTTTACTTGAAGAAAAAAACCTAAGTATAGAAGAAGCCAAAACCGCACTTGATATTAAAGCTCAAGAATTAGAAAATACCAATAAGTATAAATCAGAATTTTTAGCTAACATGAGTCATGAACTCAGAACTCCATTAAATTCCATTCTCATATTAGCCCAATTATTAAAACAAAATCCAAATCATAATTTGAATGAAGAGGAAGAAAAATATGCTCATGTAATTTATAATGCAGGTAATGACCTATTAACCTTGATTAATGATATCCTAGATCTTTCGAAAATTGAAGCAGGTAAACTTGATTTAAATCCGGAAAAATTTGAACTTGAATATTTCTTGACCGATTTAAAATCTTTATTTTCAGAAACCGCCAAAACAAAAAAGATAAATTTTGTATTAAATAATAATTTGAATTCGGAAACCGTACTTGAAACCGATCGAATCCGATTATCCCAAATTATAAGAAATTTTTTGTCCAATGCCTTTAAATTTACTCCTAATAATGGTACCGTAACATTAGAAATATCTAGAAAAAATAGCATGATTAATTTCTCCGTTATAGATTCAGGAATTGGGATTAATAAGGATAAATTAGATTTGATTTTTGAAGCTTTTAAACAAGCGGATGGATCTACTAGCAGAAAATACGGCGGAACTGGTCTTGGATTAAGTATTTCAAAAGAATTAGCTCAACTTTTAGGTGCTAAAATTTCTGTTGAATCAGAAGTAAATAAGGGAAGTAAATTTACCCTATCATTACCTAATCAATTAAATCACAACGAAACTAAAGAATTTGAAAAAGAAATTGTTGAAAAGTCAATTCTACCAAATTTAGTAACCAAAGTATATATTATTGAAGATGATATTTTATTCTCTGAGTTATTAAAGAAAAAAATAGAATCAAATAATATCCAAGTAAAATGCTTTCATAATGGAAATGATTTTGTTGCAAGTCTTGAAAATGAAATTCCTGACGCTATTGTTCTAGATATTAATTTACCTGATATTTCAGGGTGGGAGGTCCTAAAAACTATAAGAAATAATCCTAGAACGGAATCCATTAAAATTCATATTATTTCTGGTAATACCATTGAGCCTAATAACAACGAAATTGACAGCTTCCACAGAAAACCATTTGATTTAAAAATATTTGACGATTTATTTAAATCAAAAGAAAATTCAATTCAAATTGGTTTTTATGATAATGACCATGATAATTTCAAATCAATTCAGGATTTTTTCAATAAAAACTCACTTGAATTAGTTAATTTAAAATCCATTGATGAAAATGAATTATTGAATTTATCAGGATTAATTTTTAATCCTAACCTACTTAAGGATGATGAATTAAATACCTTAAATAAAATCAAATCCAATAAAGAAAATAACTTCCCTATTATTGTTATATCAGAAACAGAACCAGATGCATTAAATTATAATAAAATCCTTAAAATTGCTGATTCCATGATTTTGAAAACTCCCTCTAGTCATAAAAGACTATTGGATGAATTAGACCTATTTTTAAATAATATTAATAACAAAAACAAAGAATCGCTTGATTTGACAATTGATTATCAAAATTTTGATGTAGAGCTAAGTGGTAAAAAAATTCTCTTAGTAGATGATGATATGAGAAATGTTTTTGCCATTTCTACTTTATTACAAAATGAAAAGATTTTAGTTGAAGTTGCCTCAAATGGCCTGGAGGCCTTAGAAATTTTATCTAGGTACACTCCTGACTTAATTCTAATGGATATTATGATGCCTGAAATGGATGGTAATACAGCAACACGTAAAATTAGAGAAATAGAAAAATTTAAACGCACACCAATCATAGCAATCTCTGCGAAGGCAATGAAAGAAGATAAAGAAAATATCCTTAATTCTGGCGCTAATGATTTTATTGCTAAACCCATAGATACAAAACAACTTATTTCTTTAATTAGAATTTGGATTCAAAAATGATTGCAGAATATAAAATAGATCAAATCATTCAAATCTTAAAAAATTTGTATGATTATGATTTCGAGAATTATTCTAAAGCCTCATTGGCTCGAAGAATAAATTCATTCTGTAATGCAAAATCTATTGGGGCTGATGAACTAAACTTTCAAATTCTAAATAATAAAAACTTTGCTATTGAACTGATTCATTACATAACAATTAACGTAACAGAATTTTTTAGAGATCCGCATTTTTATCTAAGTTTTGAAAAAAATTGTTTGGAATATTTAAAAAGTTATTTCAATTTACGCATTTGGGTTGCAGGCTGCTCAACGGGAGAAGAGGCCTATTCAATAGCTCTCTTATTGAATCGCAATCAACTTTTTAAGAAATCTATAATTTATGGAACGGATATTAATACTGATGTATTAGAATTTGCAAAGTCAGGTATTTATCCAATTGATGATTTTAATACTCCAATAAAAAATTTTGAAAGCCTGAATTTTGATTTGAATTCGTTTATAAATCAAAATAAACAATTAGTTATTCCGACAGACCTTAAAAAGAATATTTATTTCGCAAAACATAGTTTAGCCAAAGATAAAAGTTTCAATAGCTTCCAAATAATTAGTTGCAGAAATACTTTAATCTATTTTAATGAGGATTTACAAAAAAAGGTCTTTCAATTATTTGATGAATCGCTTGAAGTTTTAGGCTTTTTATGCCTTGGGTCTGCAGAAAATTTATGGGTTCCTGAAATCAAAAAAAAATATAAAATAATTGATGCCGCTAATCGAATTTACCAAAAAATTACCTTATGAATTCGATTTTTGAAAATATCAAAATAATAGGTATTGGCGGTTCCGCTGGGAGTTTTAATACAATAATCAATTTAGTGAATGAAATTAACCCAAAATTTGATATACCAATTGTAATTGTAACCCACCGAGGTATCTTATATCAAAGCCATTTTGAAGAGTTGCTCAATGAGCAAAGTAATATTGATGTTAAAGAGATCCTTATTAACACTAAAATCGAAAAAAATTATATATATATTGCCCCTGCTAATTACCATTTGATATTTGAAAATCCATATATGTTTGCTCTGGAATCTAGTGAAAGAGTAAATTTCTCCAGACCAAGTATTGATGTGTTTTTTGAATCATTGGCTTATACTTTTAAAGAAAGCTGTTTAGGCATATTATTGTCTGGTTCTAATGCCGATGGAGCTTTAGGGCTGTTAGAGATACATAAGAATAAAGGACTTACCATAATTGAAGATCCTAAAAGTGCTGAATATAGTTTTATGCCAGAATCAGCCTTAAATTTATTTAATCCTACTGCTATTTTAATTAAAGAAAAAATTATTAATTTGTTCAAATGAAGCCCATTGAAATATTAATCTTAGATGATAAGCAAGAAAATATTATAGCTCTTGAGGCTTTAATTAGGGATTCTAACTTAAGTATCTATTCAACAACCTCTCCAAATGAGGCTTTAAAAATTTGCTGGACAAAAAACATTTCAATTGCATTAGTTGATGTTCAAATGCCGGAAATGGACGGTTTTGAATTTGTTTCACTTTTAAAATCAAATCCTAAAACCAAAGAAATACTAGTCATTTTTGTAACAGCTATCGCTGATCAAAATATTTATAAGGTTAAAGGATTTCAAGGTGGTGCAATAGATTATCTTCACAAACCACTCGACCCTAATATTACCAAAGCTAAACTTAGCTCTTTCATTAAATTAGCTCAAACCCAAAATGAACTTAAAGAAAAAAATAATGAATTAGAAAAGTATTTTTTAATCCTGAAAAATTCTGCAGACTTAATTATTCAAGTTCCTTTAGAAGAACAAAAAATTGAGTGGATTAATCCTGCATCCTATAGTATCTTAGGTTTTAAACCTGAATTATTAAAAGATAAGTATCTAATTGATTTTATACATTCCGATTACCATTTAGAATTAATTAATCTATTTAAACGAGGTTATTCTGAAGAGATTAAAGATTGTTCTATCGATTTAAAAATCAATGACGTTAAAGGTAATTTATTAGATTTTAACGCTAAAATTAGTTTCAAAAATAAAATTGCTTTCATGATTCTTAGGAAAATTGAAAATAATTTTGACCTATCTCAAGCTAAAGAAAATAACAAACAAAAATCGGATTTCTTAGCTAATATGAGCCACGAAATTAGAACTCCTATTTCTAGTATTATTTCAATTTCTAATATATTAAAAGAAACTAATTTAAATGATGAACAATTCAATCTATTGCGTTTAATTGAATCATCCGGAAAAAATTTATTGGGCTTAGTAAATGATATTTTAGATTTAAGCAAATTAAACTCGGGTGAAGTTAAAATCAATTCAGAAGACACAAACCTGAAAAACCTGCTTTTAAATTGTGCCGACACCTTAAGATTCAAAGCTCAAGAAAAAGGAATTTATCTTAAAACTGAAATCGACGAAAAAATTCCTGCAAGAGTAAAAACAGATCCACTAAGGATCAATCAAATTATTAATAATTTATTATCTAATGCCATCAAATTTACCCCTTATGGTGGTGTTACACTTAAGGTAAAACTCTTAAACTCCACGAGTGCAACAGTAAAACTTGCCATTTCAGTTATCGATTCAGGAATAGGAATTCATCCTGATAAACAAAAATTAATTTTTGAACCTTTTGTTCAAGCGGATCATTTAACTGAACAAAACTACGGTGGAACTGGACTTGGTTTATCCATAGTAAAAAAAATCGGGGAGCTTTTAGGCGGAACAATTGAATTAATTAGTGAACCCGGAAATGGCTCTGAATTTATTTTCACTAATGAGTTCCAAGTTTCTGAAACTCTTGATAAAATTACTTCACAAACAAATGTAAATGAATTAATACCATTCAAAAAAGATCTTATTTTTCTATTGGCTGAAGATAATCCTGTTAATCAGTTTGCCACTACCCATATCTTAAAACGTTGGAATATTAAAGTAGATATTGCTGCTGATGGTGAAATCGCTAAATCATTGGCCTTTAATAAAAAATATGACTTAATTCTTATGGATACTCATATGCCTATTCTTAACGGACCTGAAGTTGCTGAGGCTATTAGACATGAAGCTCCCGATGAATTTAAAAATACACCAATCATATCCATGTCTGCCGCCGTTCTTGAACAAGACCTTGAACTAGCTATCAAATCTGGCATGAATGATAGTATAGGTAAACCCTTTGACCCAATAGATCTTTATAAAAAAATTACCCAATATGTTAATATGGAATAAATAATTTTTCAGAATTATTTTTACCCCTAATTATTAAAACCTGATTATACCAATTTTCGGGTATTTTTTTACTTTGATTAATCTGCCCTAATAATTGTCCTTGTAAATTATATATATACAATGTTTCATTTCCTTGCGGGATAATTTGACCTTCTTTAATTTGGTAAAATATCTCTGAATTTTGAATCTCTGGAATATTGGATAAGGTATTAATAACATCTCTCCTTCTGATTATTAATTTTAATTGACCCTCCCCATTTATTTTGAATTTATCATCATTAGATACTGATGACCAAAGTAATTTCCCATTTATATCCTTAACTAATATCTCATAGTCCTTTGAATTTAAATTAACGTCAATTATTTCCTGTTGAGAAAATTTATAAGCTAAATCATAATCTAGGGAATCAAAATTGACGGGAATATTTTTCTGAATAATAAATACTGAATCTGCCTTTATTGCAATGTTGTTTTGAAAATTTCCGTTCATAAAAAATGCATCTTTTTGAATCGATACTCTTTCTTCACCATCTTCTGAAATATTGAAGTTAAAATAGTTTAATTTACTTTTCGTTGATTTAAACTCTAAAAAATACCGATTGGTATATTTATGAGGAACCTTAGTTTGACTTAACAAAGCTGAATTAAAATTAAAACAAGTGGCGCTTGTGTCTGAAGCAGCTCCTAACTTTATAAAAAAAGCTTGAAATGGACTTAATAATCCATTTAAAGAATCTGAACCAGAATTTCCATTATGAAACAAATACCCTGTATCAGTTGAGTTCCATAAATAGTGATATTGATTAATATTACCTCCAATATTGGCTTTTACTAACGACCAATCTAAGGGACTTAAAAAAGGATTTGAAATCAAATTCCATCCATCTTTTATCCCATTTACAAAAGCGCTTGAATTAGCAGAACTATCATATTTAAGTTTAGGTTGATATGATTTTACTGGATAACCACAAAAACTCATTTTTTTATTTATATCCGTGAAAAAAAAATAGACCATATAAGCAATTTCAGCATTAAAACTATCATTGAGAGAATTAGGATAAACCCACTCAGATTGCCCAGCAGACCACTTAAATATTCTCCTATTAATACTATCCGAAAGATTTAAATTAATATTCTGATTTAAATTTGTTAGACTAAGTTTTAGAGGTGAAGATATCATACGCCAACCCGCACTTCCGCTAAAGTAATATTCCATGTTCAAAATGGAATTTAAACTGTCTTGCCCCAATAAAACCGCATAATTCCATGCGTTTTTTGCTTTTAAAACTATGGTATCCGAATTATATAATTGTCCGTTCTGAATATGTAATTTGTTATGAATTTCTAATTTAGTATTAAAATAAATACTTGACGAACTTGAATTAATTGTTGAACTATTAACTATAATGAGATTATAAAATGGTAAAGTATCTACACGAGAATTTCCAGAAATATTTAAAATATCTAAGGTGTCTTCAAATTTCCATTGGCCACTTCCTTCAAACAAACCATTAATATTTAATTGTTTCATTTGTGCAAATAAAACACCATTATGATTAAATCTGCATGCACTACCTAATTCAAAATTCCCTTGCCAATAAACGGTATCGCTTTCAATTTTTATTTCACTTACCCGATCATTTATTTTGAAGTTTTGATTATAACCAATTAATAATTTATTGCCTTTGGTAAAGGTGATTTTTCTTGTCCCTGAGGTAGATGGATTATAGGTAAAAACTCCTGCTCCTGTTAGATCACCTCCAATTTCAATATTATTATTTAAATTAAAAGTTAAAGCACATAAAGTATCAATAAAAAAATTATTGATTATTTTAAACGGACTAGTCCCTGTTGAAGTATATGCTTTAAAAGAACCATTATTTTCAATTCTAAAATTACCAAATGTTCTTCCTGTTAGAGAAAGTGAATAACCAGCTGTGCCTGGAACTTTTAAAATAAAAGTGGAGTAATCATCGAATAATATCTGATTTAAGATAGCAGCATGAGCTCTTGGTGTAGCATGCCTGTAAAAAGAAGCTGAATCAAAATTAACATCATGTATAAAGTAAATTATCTGACCAGAACTGGATCCACTGTAATTACTTAATCCTACATTACCAATAAATGAAGAACCTGGTGAACTAATTATAAATGCAGAATCAGAAGTATTTGATTCTGGAATAATTAATTCAACATATGAACTTAAACTTTCACATTGAATCTGAGAAATTTGAATAACAGTATCCGCACTTGGAAAAAACAAAAATAATGAATCATGTAAATTAGGATTAATAATTAGGGTATCATTAGCCATAGGCATTCTTCCCAAACTCCAATTGTTTCCATCACTAACATATTGCAAACCTGATGATCCTATATAAATATTCTTTTGTGCATACAAAGAATTAATATTTAAAATCAGAAATATACCGATCGGTATATTTTTCCTTAATTTCTTTTTGAAAAGAAAAAGTAAAAATCCCGCAAGGAATAAAATAAAATAACTAATATAATCTCCAATTGGCGATGGATTTGCAGGAGGCAAAGGCTGAGAAAAAGTCATAGCAGGGATCATTAAAAATCCCGCAAGGGTGATTTTTGTTTTCATAGTAATTCAAATATGCTAAAGGCATTTTTGAAAACAAAAGTCGCGCAAAATAAATATTTGAAGTATTTGAATTGGTTATAAAATAAACCTATTTACAATTACTGCACCTGCAATTAGATTTAATTTTTAATCATAATCTTTAGGTTGATAATCAGAGCTAAAAATTAAACGCAATAAAACCCAACCTGATATTATACAAGAGCTTACAAAAATAATTTCTCCCATGGCTTTATCATCGCCGTAAATGGAGTATAATAATGAACCTATTATTAGTGCGGTTAGTATTAATCCAATTTGTAATTTCTTTGCAATTTTTGAAACTAAAGCTAAAACTGAATTTGATCCTAGAATGCGAATATCATGAACCATTTTTCCGTCTTTAACCTTACTTAGTATTTCATTAATTTCATTAGGTAAATCACGTATTAAATTAACATAATCACTTATGGTATTATAAATTCCACTAGCTATTTGTGTAGGCCCATATCTAGATTTTAATAAATCCTTTGCATAAGGCATAACTACCGGACCTAATGACATTTCAGGGTGCAATCTTTCAGCAAATTTTTGAATGGTTGCCAAGGCCTTAGCTAAAAGAAAAATAGAAGATGGAATTTGTAATTTATATTTTACTATGATATTAACAATTTCTTGTAAAATTTGAGAGAAATCAATTTTTTCAAAAGGCATGTAAGAATATTTTCTTAACATATCTTCAATTTCAAATTCAAGTTCTTCGGAATATTCGTAGAATTTTTTATTACATAAATTTAATATGCTTTGAGTAATGGTTTTGGCATCCTTACGGGCAAAACCGAGGGTAAATCCCGCAAGGAAATTCATATGCCTAGGTTTTAAAATACCTACCATTCCAAAATCAATAAAACAAATGACATTATTTTTTAAAACAAAGATATTTCCAGGATGGGGATCACCATGGAAAAAACCATGCACCATAATCATTTTTAAAATTAAATCAGCACCCCATTCTGCAACAATTTTCGGATCACAACCTGCTTTTTCTAAATCTTCAATTCGGTCTGGTTCAATTCCATCAATAAATTCCATGACCAAAATTTTTCGAGTAGTAAATTCAGAATAAACTTTAGGGATTTTTACGCGGGGGTCATTTTTAAAAATTTCATAAAAACGAATTTGATTTCCAGCTTCATTTAAATAATTAAGCTCTTTAATAATTGTATTTCCAAATTCTCCAACAACTCCAACCACATCAATGGCTGCTAATTCTGGATAGGATTTAGCCACTCGTTCGGCCAAAAATTTTAAAATAAATAAATCGAGCTTAATTTTTTGTTCTATCCTGGGTCTTTGAATTTTAACAATAACTTCTTCCCCATTTTTTAATTTACCTTTATAGGCTTGACCGATAGAAGCAGAAGCGATATGTTTACGATTAAACTCTAAAAATATATCTGAAATATTATGCCCTAATTCATGTTCAATTAAATTAATTGCTCTATCATCATCTAAAGGTTCCGCGCTACTTTGTAGTTTCTTAAGTTCCTTTCTTAAGGGTTCAGATATCAAATCGGGTCTATCGGCTAATATTTGTCCGAATTTTATGAAGGTTGGACCCAGCTCTTCAATTGCTAAACGTATTCGAGCTTGAACTGTGACTAATTGCAGTGCTTGCTTTTTCTTTTTAGAAATAAAAGTTCTGCCAAACCAAGATTGAGAAACCCATGTACGAATTCCAAACTTTAGTAAAACACTAATAATTTGAATGGCCCTTTTAAATTTTTGAATGGATAGAGAAATTTTAAAAAGGTTCATTTCTTAAAGTCCTCCAAATTTTTTTTCAAATCAGAAATCTGATTTTTTAATTCTTTTATTTCATTCAATAATTCTGAATTATTATCAACAGTGCTTGATTTTACTGCATTTTTGATATTTTCTCTTTCGAGCCAAAAATTAAGTTCTTTAAAAAACAATTCACTAACTGCACGGGTATCGTTGGGGTCTATACCTTTATCTTCTAATAATTTAGTTAAGTGTTCAATAAACTCTTCTCTTCTCATTAAAGAGTAACTCAAACCTAATCTCAACAATAAATCTGTTATGGCTGCCATAGGACCTTAATATAACAAATAAAACATTAATATTCAATATAAAACCAAAAAATCAGTAAATTTACCCCTGAAAAAATTGGACCAAAATGAAAAAATTAATTTTAGCCTTAATTATTTTAGGCTTTTACTCCTATTCATTTGCAGGAAAAATCAACAAATACCTAGATATAATCCCTAACTTAGGATTAAATTTTTCAGAAATTAAAGGTGATTATAATGTAGGCACAATTAAAGGACATCTTGGAGCTCATGCCGGAATTAACTTAAGAATTGGAAATAGAATATATGTTAATACCGGGGTTAATTTTTATAGAACATCTAATGAAATAACCGAAATTAATATGAATACCTCTCAAATTAGTCGTTGGGAGAATACTGAAACCTATTTAAGAATTCCAGCCCTTGCGGGATATAAACTCATTAAAATTGGGAAAGATAATCAATTTAACCTGAGAGTTGAAGGTGGAATTTGCATACAACTATTGCAAAATTTTAAATCTATTTCAACAACAGGATCCATTCCATTTAACCAAGATGATCTAAAAAACAGCAATGTAAATGCAGTAATTGGGGCAGGTTTTGATATTTTTAATATTACTTGTGATGTTCATTACCAAGCTGGAATCGGCAAGGCCTTCGAAAGCTCTAGACCTAATTTAAATGAAATTAGGCATAATGTTATTCAAGTAAGTTTAGGGTTTAAAATTTTCAATTAATTATTCTGAAAGGGCCATCTTTTTTTCTAGACATAATGAATCTTCAAAGGCCTTTAGCATGGCTTTGGCACAGTTTAAATAACTGATTTTACCAGTATTTTCTAAAAGGTAAGTTTCTTGCCACCTCCAATCTTTTGATTGTCCACCATCATTATACATATTTGGAGGACAAACAAAAGTCCATGTTAATTTAGAAACCTCTAATTGCAACAAGGCCCTTTGATGAGCATGAGAAATACTTTTCAAAAACTCAGGAAATTCAGGGCTATTATGAAAAAGCTCTTGACTTTCTTTTAATGTTAAACAACCAGCTCCACCAATCGCAATAATTCTTTTAACTGATGCCCTTTGTAAAGCTTCTATAATACTATGCATGCCTGTATATAAAACCTCATGATTTAAATCTCCATCATGAGTGCCTAAACAAGAAAATACAACATCGGCTGATTTAGCTTCTAGAATTAATAAAGGTAATTCAAAAATATCTCCCGCTACTCTCTTTAAATTAGGTTTAGCCTCTAGGTTTTTAAGGGCACTGGGACTATAAGCCACAACCTGATAATTATTTGCTAAACACAAATCCACCAAATTTTTCCCAACATTTCCGGTAGCTCCAATTATCAGAACCTTTTTCATATCAACTCAAAAAACAAAAAAATATATTAATTTTAGCAACAAATTTAAAAATAGTGTCCAATAATAATAGTTTTAATCCTGCCAAACTCACCAAACCTTGAATATTTTACACAAAAATAATATTCTGATTTATGTAGCTTCCATTTTTTTAATTGGGCTCTCCTACTTAATTTCAGATTTCAACTTTATTGAATTTGAAATTCAGGCATCACCCTATTATCCGTTTGCAAAGGATAAAAGTTTATATACCAGCATGGTTATTAATAAATTAATCCGATTTGGCCTTTTATTGAGTGCAGAATTTCTGATTTTAAAGAAACAAAAAGTGAATTTTAATAAATATTTTCTTTTTCGATTTCCTTTTTTTCCGGTTTACCTAATTTTAGGACATATTTTGGGCTTAAATTCTTTTATGAATTACATCCATTTTGTTACCTTTAGTCCCATAATTTTAATTTTATTCATAATTAATTCAAAACAAACTAATGCTAAGCAGCCTACTAATAAATAGCTTGATAATAATCATATTCTATTATTGCGCTGTTTTCATTGAAAAAAAAATAATTCAAAAAGAATTTACCCCTTTTAATACCTTAGTAAACTCATTTTTTTATCAAATATTCATTTTTACCCTTGCGGGATTTTTTATTCCTGGCAAATTCATAATTTTAATTAGCATAGCGCTAGCATTAGCTGGTCTAATTAGATATCATGCAGAGGCTTTATTTTTTTTAATAAGTGAAATTTCAAAACTTAAATATAAAATAATTCTTCTATTTAGCATTATTGCTATACATGGGTATTCGGCAATAATTCCAAAAATTAATGACGACTATTTTTATTATTACCAAAGCATTAAACATTTTTATGATAGCGGATGGTTAAAAGGAATTTCTAACTTATATATGCCTTTAGGATTAGGTTCAACATGGCATTCTATAAGCAGCATTTGGTTATTATTTGGCTTAGAAAGTATTGATTCTAATGGGCTTTTTGCTAGTATATTTTTAATATATTTATTTTCAAAAAAATATTATTTACAAGGTTTTATTTTAATTTCCCTTTGCACTTTGTTTTTTATTAGTTCGCCTAATACCGATATAATAATTGCCCTGAGCAGTTTGTATTATTTGATTGAACTTAAAAACAAAAAAAACTACTATGCTATTTTGGCTTTATTACCTTCAATAAAATTAACAGGTTTGCTCATTTGGCCTTTATTTTTTGTATTTCAATACAAGGGATTTCAATATAGAATTAAACCATTTTTAATAATGGTGATTTTAGGCTTTTGCTTATTAGGCAAAAACTTTTATCAAACCGGTCATTTTTTATATCCCTATTTACCTTATGAACCCATAACCTTTAGCTGGACCACCCCAAGTGATATTTGCAATTATTACAGCAGTGGAATATCTGACTGGGGCGAACAGGGCAAAAGTACCGAGGTTCAAAATTCAGAATTTTCAACTAATGATTCTCAAAAATCAGGATTTAATATCCGTTTCATAATAAATTTATCTTTTGTTTTAGCCATAGTTATAAGCCTTTTAAATTATTATATAAATTCAAACAACCCATTTCATTTAAATAAAGAAATTCTTTTTATCTGGGCCTTGTTTTATCTAGGTACATGGTGGTATTTAAGTCCTCAATTTCGATTTATTTTACCCTTGGTTTTAATAGGCCTTTTCTTAATTCAAATAAAGTGGAATAAAGAAATCATAATATTAAGATTAGGCATTGTAGGATTATTTCTTCCTTTATTAATAAATATTAATTTAATTAAAGATAAGGATTATTCTTCATCACATTTATTAAATTTTAAAGCACTAAGTCTAAAAGAATGGATTTTACCTTCTCCCTATTATAGTTTTAGTAGGCAAGCCTGGCAATATGAAAATAAAATTTATTATAGAAACATTGAAAATAATTATTGCGGAAATGTAACCACACCGTGTTTATACCCTTATTACAGCGATTTAATGGAAGATCTTGGTTATACCATTAAATTTGATTTGGAGAATCAAGCTTATCTTCTTTTACAGAATAATAACGTAAATGAACATACCACAAAGTAAAAACAACGAGATATAAAACTCCATTAAAAATAGGTTTTACTTTGTAAAACATAGAATCATCATTTAAAACCACAAAAGTTAATCCAGCTATTCTTAATACGTTTAACCCATTTATTAAAAATATTCCCGCAAGGGCAAAATAAAAATTGTTTTTTAAACCCGTTTCCCTAGCATACAAAAAACCAAGAAACAAAACCATTAACAAAAAACCATTACACTCCGGAACCACAGAAACCAAAGGTGTTTCATTCAAATAAATTTCAAAACCCTTCATAACTCCATCAAAATATTCCATATGGAAATGGTCGAATAATCGGAGAAAAGCAAGAGTTTGAATTGCAGAACCATAGGTAAATACATCAGACCTATACCAGTTGTTTAATTCATTGAGATAGTCCATTAACTCATAAATTCCAACTAATACCAAAGTAAAGCCAAGGAAGCGTATTATAAAACGGTAATTACCCTTAAGCATAATTTTTCTGCAATTTACAAAAAGGAATTAGAAAAAATTTTCTTTTTATAAAGCTTGAAAACAGGGCTAAGTTCATTTTTTTATTGACTGATTTTCAGAACAGATAAAAAATTTTTTAAAAATATTTTGCATAATTAAAATCAAATACTACTTTTGCAGTCCCTTAATGATAAGGAATTAACGATTCCGTAGCTCAGCTGGTAGAGCAATACACTTTTAATGTATGGGTCCTGGGTTCGAGTCCCAGCGGGATCACCAGAAAGCCACCAATTGGTGGCTTTTTTTATTTAAAACAATTTTTATTTTAAAATAAGCTTTTTCATTTCATTAATAATAAATTCCCAATTTGCTTTTGAATGCTCCGCTTTTTCCTCATCATAATTGCTTTGGGAAATAGTTAAATGGGTTTTATTATCGATTGTTTTTAGGCGATATTCAATCCATAGATAATTTTCGGGTTGATCTTCCAAAGAACTCATACTACTTAAATACGAATAAGATAAATGGCTAAAGGGTTCATATTCAAGAACAATTCCTTTATCAATATAGGGTTTAGAATCCCATTCGCCTTTAAAAAATATAGGTTGCCCTGGAACCCAAGTAGTTTCTAATTGAGTTCCAAAAAAATACTGTTTTATTAAATCAGCTTGTGTTAATGCCTCCCAAACATGCTCTGCTGGAGCTTCAATATTAGTAGAATATTGAATAATAAAATTCTTTCGCATTTTACGAAAGTAAAATGCAATGAATTAAACAGAAAAATTCTCATCTAATTGTCATGATAAGACAATATTTTTTTAAAGTCTAAAGTCTTTAAGAACATCCAATTCTTTAACATATTTAAGCTTTTCTAAATTAATTGGTTTCTCTAAAAAGGCTATTACTCGTTGGTATTCTTTAGCTTTAATTTTATCAGATTCATTTATGCTAGAAGTAACAATAACTACATAAACAGAATCTTTGAATTGTTCATGATCAACTAATTCCAAAAATTCCCACGAATTCATTAAAGGCATATTAATATCTAGAAATATTAAATATGAATTTCCCGGTTTAAAATCATTAACTAAAAATTCAAAGGCTTCTTTACCGCCTAAAAAAGAAATAGGTTCTGTTTTAAAATTTGAAATCTCAATCATTTTGCGGTGCAAAAAAACCACCACATCATCATCATCTACAACAATTACCTTTAACGACATTTTTTTTAATTTAATCCTGCATTTTCAGTTCTAACTGTAATTTCTTTAATAATTAAATCCAGTTCTTCACCCGAATTAATAATAAATTCAATAATTTCATTTCGATTCAAATTCTCAACCCCCTCCATTTTCAATAAATTGATTAGTCCCATCATTCTTGAAAGTGGAGCTCTAACCTTATGAGATTGAACCCAAGCAATTTCTGAAAGCTGCTTATTTTGCTTTTCAATAGCACGAATATAATTAAGACTATCGGAAATATCATTCGCTAATATTATTTCTGCAACCTCTCCTTGGTAAATAATATTATTTTTATAAATCTCTGCAATAAATGTTGATTTTAGCGAATTAACTAAAGATATTCCTTTAAAATTCTCCCCTTTATTCTCATTAAACAAATAAGAAAATTTCTCTAACAATTCATCATTAGGTTTATCTTTAAACAAATCATCATAATTGGTATTCAATAATCTATCCATAGAATAACCTAATCTTTGTAATGCAGCAGGATTAGCATCCACAAATTTTTTACGCTTTGGATTATAAACTAATTGAATCTGCGGACTAAATTTAAATAAATTAGAATAACGTTTTTCTGATTCTTGTAATGAATTTAAAGCATGCTTTTTTTCAGTAACATCAAATGCAGAAACAAATACTCCAATTATTTCTCCCTCATGATTTAAAGCCGGTTTGTAGGTCAAATTATAAATGAAACTTTTTTTATGAATATTAGTGAAACTAAATTCATTTTCAAATTTTTGCCCCTTAAGAACTTTTGAATATAAATCTTTTAAGAAACTTTTTCTATCAGCCTGGGCATAATCTAAAATATGATCTCCTTTTTTTACCTCTATTCCAAAGTTTGATTTATAGGTTAAATAAAATAAATTATTGAAAGAAACTATGGTTAAATCTTTATCTAATAAAACAAAAGACTCTTCTGTGTTATCCAATAAAAGTCTCATTTCAAGCTCTGCTTTCAACCTATTGGTAACATTTCTTCCTATTGCATAAGTTACTTTATCTTTTTCATTATAAACTGCAGACCAAGATATGTTTACGATCTCATTATTTTTTGTGATGTATTTATTCTCAAAGTTCTGTAATCTTCCATTTTCAACCACATAATTGGCTGCAATTTCGGAGGTTTCTACATCCTTTTTATATAAAAAATCAAAAAACTTTTTCCCAATTAATTCCTCCGCTTTATATCCTAAAATGGATTCTACGGCCCTATTTACTTTTAAAAAAGTTCCTTTTTCATCGGTAATACTAATAATATCTAGAGATTGATCATAGAATTCTTCCAATTCTTTTTTAATCCGATACATCTCCAGTTCTTCTTCTCGTTTTTTGCTAACATCAAACATTAACCCATAAAGACGGTCGGGCTCACCGTTTTTATTTTTAGTAACCGTTACATAATCTTCTATCCAAATTAATTTCCCTTTAGCGTTGATCATTTGATAACTAAAAACATGGTCACGGCCGGCAGCAGATTCGTTTCTACAAAAATTCACGGCATTTTCTCTATCTTTTTCTACGATATGATTCTGCCAAAAATCTTTGGTTTTAATCCAATCTTCAGCTTTATAACCTAATATTTTTTCAACTTTATCACTTACAAAAACAAATTCAAATGTTTCGGGATCGGCCTCCCAAAATATTCCATCAATATTATCTATTATTGTTTTAAATCTTTGATTAAAACTTTCAATTTGAATTCTTGAATTAATTTGTTCAGTGATATCTTGAAATACCCCGAATAATTTATAAGGTTCTCCTTTTTTATTTCTTAAAACACTGCCTCTAGAGAGAATATTTTTTATTTTTCCTGTAGCTGTAATAAATCGTTTTTCTATTTTATAATCTTCACCAGATTGAATGGCCTTAGTCATTTCAGCAAGTGCTTTTTCATGATCATCGGGATGAATTACTGATAAACCTTTTTCAAAATCTACTTTAAACGATTGAGGCTCAAATTCGCAAATTTTATAAACTCCATCAGACCATTTAACTTCGTTGCTTAATAAATCGAGCTCCCATACTCCAAAATTGGCAATTTCTTCTGATCGGGCTAATATTTCTTTACTCCTTAAATTTAAATCAAGCTGCCTAGAAATAATCTCATCTTTTAAATATTTTGAAGTTATATCATGAAAAGAAAATAAAAATAACTCAGAATCTAAACCCGAACAATAAATCTCCCAAACCTTACCTTTAAGTCTGCTTTTAAGATTCAAATCAGAGAAATGGCTCTCTATCACTATAGAAACAGGTTTCTTATTATCTCTAAATAATTGAATTAATCCTTTTAATTCTAAACATTCCTCATTACTAATTTGCAATAAGTTTTTTAAATCAATTTCGGTTTTTAATAAATTCTCTTCTTCTGCGCTATTTATAAAAGAATTTATGAAAGTCTGATTAATCGATTTTATATATAATCGATTTTCTCCAACTTCTACAATTAAAGCCGGAAAATGCAAATGATTGAACAGGGTTAAATCGACACCCATATATTAATTATAGATAAACTTCGATAAATATATAGTCAAATAATGTCAAAATGATCAAATAATTGATATTTTTTTTCCGATAATCAAAAACAATTATTTATGGTGGTTTTAATTTAGAATTTATTGAAATCTAGCTTGATTCCGCGTTTTTTTGAGATTTTAAACATTTTGATTTTTTTTGATAATAATGTCGATATACCTTTAATTTTTTGTTTCCTAATCCAATAAAACACAAAATTCTATTTAATAATCTTGACTTTTACCCCTATTTTCACTATATTGTAATGGTTTGAATTTTTATAATTCAAAGCTATATTAGATATTTGCACTAAATCAATAATCGTATGTTACAAATTGGAGATAAGTTACCAGATTTTGTTTTGTTAGGCACTGATGGCCAAATGCATAACAATTATGAATGGGCAGATAAATATGCATTATTAATTGTATTTACCTGTAATTCATGTACCTATTCACAAGCATACGGAAAACGATTAATTCGTTTATTAAATCAGTATAACGAAGATAATTTAGGTATAGTGGCTATTAATTCTAATGACCCAAATCAAAGCCCTGGTGATTCTTTTGCCGAAATGCAAAAAATTGCTGAAAAATTAGGTTTAGCAGAAATTAATTTCCACTATTTATTTGATGAAAACCAAGAAACTGCTAAAACCTTTGGTGCTCGATTTACCCCAGAAGCTTTTTTATTTAACTCAAAAAGAGAACTCGTTTATAAAGGTGCTATTGATGATGCTCCTGAAAATATGCACATGGTTACCATGGCTTATTTAGAAGATGCCATTGAATATTGCCTTGACGGAATTGATGTTGACTACCCAGAAACTGAAGTTTCGGGCTGTCCTATAGTTTGGAAAAAATAGTTTAAGGCTATTTTATAAAATTTAATCCCTGTGAAAATCGAAAAAATAATTGGGGCCTCAATAATTGAGGCCTTTAAAGTTTTATACAATAAAGAAATTGAAGATTCTCAAATAAAAATTGAGAAAACTAAAAAAGAATTTGAAGGTGATTATACCTTTAATGTTTTTCCATTCTTAAAATTAAGCGGAAAATCTCCTGAAATAACCGCTGGAGATCTAGGTCAATTCCTTATTAAAGAACTAGATTCATTAGATAACTTTAATGTAATTAAAGGCTTTTTAAATCTTTCAGTTAAAACCGATTGGTGGATTCAATACTTTAATCAAAATATTATTTGGAATGAAAACTTTGGCCAAAGCAACTTAGGTTTAGGTAAAAAAATAATGGTCGAATATTCTTCACCCAATACCAATAAACCTTTACATTTAGGACATGTTAGAAATAATTTATTAGGTTTTTCTCTATCCGAAATATTGAAATATAATTCCTATCAAGTTATTAAATCTAATTTAATTAATGATAGAGGTATTCATATTTGCAAATCTATGCTAGCCTGGCAAAGATTTGGAAATAACGAAACTCCAGAAAACTCCGGAATTAAAGGCGATCATTTAGTTGGTAAATATTATGTAGAGTTTGAAAAAGCTTTACAAAATGAATATAATACCCTTGCGGGGATAATTAATTCTGGCGATTTAAGCTCCATATCGGAAGCTGATCAAGAAAAATTAAAAAGCCTGATTAAACAAAAACAAGAATTACCTGAAGAAAAATTAACTAAAATCAATGATGACCTTAAAGAATTAATCAGGAATAATACCCCGATTATGAAAGAGGTTAAAAAAATGTTAATTGATTGGGAAGCAGGTAAACCAGAAGTTATTGAACTTTGGAAAACCATGAATTCATGGGTTTACGAAGGATTTAATAAGACTTATGCTAGATTGGGTGTTTCCTTCGATCAATTTTATTATGAATCAAACACCTATTTATTAGGTAAAGAAATTGTTGAAGAAGGCCTTAATAAAGGAGTCTTCTTTAAAAAAGAAGATGGTAGTGTATGGATTGATTTAACCGATATAGGGTTAGATCAAAAATTGGTATTAAGAAGAGATGGCACCTCTGTTTATATAACACAAGATATTGGAACTGCAGATTTAAAATATCAGCAATATCAAATTGATCAGAGTGTTTATGTTGTAGGCAATGAGCAAGACTATCACTTTAAGGTTTTATTCGAAATAATAAAAAGACTAGGGCGTAGTTATTCTGATGGACTTTATCATTTAAGTTATGGTATGGTTGATTTACCTTCTGGAAAAATGAAAAGTAGGGAGGGCACTGTTGTGGATGCTGATGACTTAATGAATGAAATGTATCAAACAGCCAAATCCATTACAGAAGAGCTCGGAAAAACAGAGGGTTTTACGGAAGAACAACTTCATGACTTATACGAAAGTATTGGAATTGGAGCTTTAAAATATTACTTATTAAAAGTTGACCCAAGCAAAAGATTATTATTTAATCCAGCTGAATCTATCGATTTTCAAGGGAATACCGGACCATTTATTCAATATACTCACGCTCGTATAAAAAGTTTATTAAAAAATTTAATACAGGCTGGTTTTATCGAAAGCATTGAATTACCTGAACAAATTGAAATAGTTGAAAAAGAAGTTATAAAAGAATTATATCGTTTTCCTGATGCTGTTTTAGAAGCGGGTAAAAACTATTCACCTGCTGTTATTGCAAATTATGTTTATGAATTGGTTAAGGTTTATAATCGTTTTTATCAAGAATTAAGCATTAACAAAGAATCTGATTCAATTAAAAAATCATTTAGGTATTTATTATCAGTTGCTTGCGCAGATGTGATTAAAAAATCATTAAATATGTTGGGCATGCAGGCACCTGAAAAAATGTAATATGAGAAAAAAATTAGTTGTTTTTACTGGGGCTGGAATGAGTGCAGAAAGTGGTCTAAAAACTTTTAGAGATGCTGATGGACTATGGGAAGGGCATGATGTAATGCAAGTTGCCAGCATTGATGGATGGAGAAAAAATCCAGCTTTGGTACTTGAATTTTATAATCAAAGAAGAAAACAATTAATGGAAGTTGAACCTAATTATGCGCATAAAAAATTAGCAGAATTAGAAAAGGATTTTGATATTGTAATAATTACGCAAAATGTAGATGATTTACATGAACGTGCGGGCTCATCTAAAATAATTCATTTGCATGGTGAACTAAAAAAAGTTCGATCTACTAAATTTCCTGATACTATAAAAACCTTAGAATCATGGCAACTTAATTTGGGCGATTTATGTGATAGAGGTTACCAGTTAAGACCCCATATCGTTTGGTTTGGGGAAGAGGTTCCTCAAATGATTCCCGCAATGGAAGAATTATTAAATTGCAATATTTTTATTGTTATCGGAACTAGTTTGCAAGTTTACCCAGCGGCTAATTTAATTCGATATGCAGCTGCCCATATACCCAAATTTTATTTAGATCCTAAACCCGGACCAACTGGATTTATTCAAAACCTTGAAATAATTGAGGAAACAGCAGTTAAAGGGATTGATTTATTAATTAATAAATTAAATATCCCGCAAGGGTAAAAACTAAATTTCTTCACGAATAAGGTATTCGTTTCTATCAGGACTATTTCTTGAAATGAGTTCGCCTAAAAATCCCGCAAGGAAAAGCTGAACCCCAATAATAATAGAGGTTAAACTTATATAAAATAGTGGATTATCCGTAATTTCTCTTCTTACTGGAGTGGCATGTAAAAAAGACCAATAAAATTTATACCCTAATAAATAAACGGCAAACGCAAATCCAATTACAAAGAATAAAACCCCTATCAAACCAAAGAAATGCATAGGTTTTTTACCGAATTTACTAACAAAGAAAATGCTTAATAAATCAAGAAAACCATTTACAAAACGCTCTAAACCAAATTTGGTAGTACCGTATTTTCTGGCCCTGTGCACCACCACTTTTTCAGTTATTTTTCTGAATCCAGCCCATTTAGCAATTACAGGAATATAACGATGCATTTCGCCGTAAACTTCAATAGAATGCACCACCTCTGATTTATATGATTTTAAACCACAGTTAAAATCATGCAAATGAATGCCTGAAATTTTGCGGGTGGCCCAATTATATAATTTAGTTGGAATGGTTTTGGTAATGGGGTCATGCCTTTTTCTTTTCCATCCAGAAACGATATCATAACCTTCTTTAGCAATTAAGCGGTATAATTCTGGAATTTCATCTGGACTGTCTTGCAAATCAGCATCCATGGTAATTACCACATCGCCAGAACTTTTAGCAAAACCCACATTTAATGCAGCCGATTTACCGTAGTTTCTTCTAAAGCGAAGGGCTTTAACATTATTATCTGCGGCTTTTAATTGTTGGATTACCTGCCATGAGTTATCTGTACTTCCATCATCTACAAAAACAATTTCATAAGAAAAATTATTTTCCTTCATTACACGTTGAATCCAAGCGTGTAACTCTGGAAGCGATTCAGCTTCATTTAATAGTGGAATAACTAATGAAATATCCATAAAAAAGGCCGAAAGCAAAATGCTTTCAGCCTGCAATTAAATAAAAATTTAGCGTATTTTATACGGTTTCTGGATTTTTACGCATAATTAAACTAGCGACAACCCCAACAACCATAGAAATAAAGACATTTCCGATTAACGAAAAAATAGCCATGGCTTCTTTACTAGAAAACATCAAGGCGATATTTCTTGCCTTATCAGCTTCTTCGCCTTCTAAACCTTGTTTAGCAAATTCCTGATCCATTAATTCGCTTATTAATACTTCGGTTTCAGCAAAAATGGTAAGGTATAAAAATATAGAGATAATAACTCCAGAAATTAAACCTATTGCAGCTGAGGTTCCTAATCCCCAACCAAATTTTAAATAACCTTGGTTATCTTTTTCTTTATGCTCCCTTATTGCTAAGAAAATAATAACAATTGGAATTAAATATCCAAGTAATTGTTCATACCACTTAGTGGAACTTTTAATGGCTTCTAATGAACTCATGTCATTATCCAAAGAAAAAACATATTGCAAAGCAATAGAAATAACGGATAAAATAATTGACCATTTAAAGGCGGTAGGCCATACACTAGCTTTTTTAAAATCTTCCATATTTTGAGGGTTTTTAATCAAAGTTAAGAAAACTATTTTAAATGCTAATTAATTTCAATGAATGGCCCAAAAAATCCGATTAATTGAAATAAAAAAATGAATATTATTTTATTTAATGTATGAAATATCAAATATTTTATCCATTTGCTTATGGTTGGCCTTTTCTGATATTGAACTGAAAAACCAATTTCTAAATCCCGATAATAATGGATTTTCAAAATGAGATATTTTTCCTAAAACCCAAGAGGTATTTACAACCTGATGAGCTTTTTTAATTCTAATTTTTTCATAATGCAGAAAAGCTTTTTCAATACTAGGCGACCTATGAATAGCTTTACTTAGGGCATAAGCATCTTCAACCGCTTGGCAAGCACCCTGACCTAAATTTGGTGTGGTGGCATGGGCTGCATCTCCTAATAAACAGATATTATTTCTATGCCAACCCGAAAAAGGCTTTAAATCTATAATTCTACTAAAATGAATTTTCTCTTTTGGGGTTTTAGAAATAATATTCAATACTAAAAAATGAAACTCTTTAAAAAGTTTAGTTAAATCGTCGCTATTATTAAGGTTTTCATTAATTACTGCAAACCAATAAACCTTGGATTCTGAAATTTTAACAAAACCAAATCTTTTGCCTTTTCCCCAGGCTTCTATGGCAGTATTTGAATAAGGTTCTGGTAATTCCATTTCGGCAATACCTCGCCAACATAATTGTTTGGTATCTCTAATATTAGCATTAATAGCTAATTCCTTTCTTACAACAGAGTTTATTCCATCTGCCCCAATTAAAATATCGGTGTTTTCAATACTTGAATCTTCAAAACTGAGTTTAATAATTTCATCTTGGTTAATTTGCCTTAACCTTTTATTCAAATTAATATGTTCAAATCCCAATGCCTCTGCTAAGGTATTTTGTAAATCTGCCCTATGAATGGCTACATTATAAACCCCGTATTTTTTTTCAAAAACATCTAATGATACTGCTGAAATTATTTTCAGATCAGCGTGGGTAATATTAACATGGTTTACTTTATTTCCTAGAGTTTGGATTTTTTTATCGATGCCTATTTTTTTAAAAATCTGCATGGCATTATTGGCCATAATAATTCCAGCCCCTACCGGTTTTATTTCATTGGCTGATTCAAAAATTTTAACATCAAATCCGTCTGATTTTAATAATAAAGCGCTTGTTAAACCACCAATACCAGCACCAATAATGCTTATTTTTTTCATACATTAATTAATATTTTCAAAATTAATTAATTAAAAAATAGGAAATTGGATAAAATAGATTTAAAAATTGAGAGCAGAGGTGCTGTCTTTTTGAGGTAAAAGGCTATCTATTTGGGGATTGTTTAATTCTTCTTTTCTTTTTCTTTCAGCTTCTCTCCTCGCTCTTTCTAATCTTAAGAAGTCACCCATATGTTCAAACTCATATCGATAATATAAACCTATACCTTGGGTAATAATATTCTGGTTATAGTATAAATTATTGGTGTTTCTGTTAAAGGCTTTTATTTGAAGATTACCATCTTTAGTAATTTTATATAATGCACTAAAATTACCTAAGTTATTGGCCGCATCATAAATAGCTCCAATTTCGAGCCTATCATTAAATAATTTTCGGTTTGCGATAATTTGCATGGTACCTGGATTAATAGCATTACCTGCTTGATAATTCATGGATAAAATCCAACGGGTATTTAACATAGATAACCATTGATTAACCTGATTGGTTAGCAATGAACTTCCGGCATTACCAACAGCATCTGTACCTGTTGAAGATCCGCCACCGGCAAGTAAGGCTTGATTTTCTGCTGGAGTAATAAAATTACCTGTAGCTAATAAATAAAAAATTTGGCGATTTAATTCTTCTTGATTGGCTTCCAATCTTCTAATCGAGGTGATTAAAGCACTTGAACTACCGCTACCTCCCCCATTACCTATACTTTGTAAGTCTGGAAATTCAATGCCAAATGATATACCTGGGGCTAATAAATTTCCCCTTAAAACCAGTTTACAATTAACTGGAATAGGTGATCGGTAAGCCTCTAAATCGGTTTTATTGGCAATAACACCACTAACTAAATTATATGGACTAGCAACTGTTTTGTAAATTGCTGTAACATTCATATTAGCGTTTATGGGATCTCCAGTCCATTGAATATTACTACCCGGAGCTACATAAAACTTTTTACTAATAATGCCTAAAGCGGTAAAATTATAATCTCCTGATTCTATAACATAATTTCCATACATTCTAAAATCACCCAGGGTATTAATTTCCATTAATAAATTGCCCCTGCCCCTGCCTCGCATAATATCTCCAGCCGTTTTATCAAAAATAATTTGAAGCTCAGCATCTCTATTAATATCTAAATCAAAATTTAATAATAATCCAGTTAAATCAGATTCAGCCTCAGCAGTAAAGGATTCATTTCCGTTTACAATTCTAATTATATCTTGATAATCGTCTGCTCCAGTTCCTGCAAATGGCAAGAAAATAATGGTATTGGCTCTATTTTTTGCTTTAATGTCAACATTTAATTTTTCAAAGGGCCCATGCATTCTGACTTTACCATCGATATATGCCGTTCCATAAAATAAATCATTATCTCTTTCGGTAGTATTTAACACCTTAAAATTTTCCATATTCTCAATACTAAAATCAATGTCGAAATCGGAAAAATTATCATGTTTTAAGGTACCAAATGCATTGGCAGTTTTTCCATTTTCATCAGCTATAGAAAAAGGATTGAAATAAAATTCTTTATTATTAATATCAATTATACTTGAAAAATAATAACGTGTTTTTAGGTAATCAAAAGTAAATGCGCCTGATCTAACTAACATTTTTCCTTTTAATTCGGGAGAATTTATAGAACCTGTTACCCTTAAATCTCCTTCAATAGTCCCGGTGATATTAGAAATTAAATCACCCATAAAAAATTTAACTATTTTTAATTCGCTCGGATCTAGATTTAAAGTAAGATTTAAATTATTTTTCCCCGCAAGGTTAACTTTTCCGTCTAATCGTAAATTAGAGAAAAGCCCATTTATTATTCTACCTTTTAACCAAATTTCGTTTAAAGCTCTATCTATTTCAGACTCTAGAATAACATCTCCAACGGTATCTTCACCAAATGAAAAACGATCAATTTTTAAATCAGACTCTATAGTTGGAACTTTTAACAAATTATATAATTTGAATTTTCCATTTACAATACCACCTAATTTTGATTCTTCATCCAAATTTAAGTATCCATTAATATTAGCTAAATTAAAATCAGAAGCTAAAATATCTATGCCGGCATTATTTGAATTAGAAATTACACCGCTTAATAACAGACTATCTTGATCTCTATATAATAATAAATTATTTATATAAACCTCTCCCGAATCTATATTTAAGAAATTTCCCTCTTTAATATAAATGGGTCCAGTCTTATCAGATATAAACGAAGAATCAAAAGTAAATTGATAATTATAAAATGAATTAATATTTAAATTTCCATTTAATTCAACAACTAAACTACGTATGCTATCATTTAAATTAATTTGATAATTTACCTGATTTGTAGAAATAAATAAGTCAGCATCAAAATTTCTTAACTTAATAGAATCTTTTTGGGTTACATTTTTAACCCAAACTTTAAGTAATTCATCATTTGCATTTTCATGAGATAGATCAATTTTTATATCATTTAATTTATAATCTGAATAGGAGATATATTTTGATTTAACTAATACAGTAAAATCATTTAAATCTGAATGATAATGGCCATTAATTTGAGTTGGACCAATTTCATAATCTAATAGCAGAAAATCGCTAATGGATTCAAAATCTTTTAAATTAATTGAAAAGAAAAAATCTTCTTTAGCCGATTTACTTTTCGGAGCCTTGATATTGTGAGGAAATAGCCTATTTAAAAATTCATTAAAGGAATTACCTAGTTCATTTAAATCAATTTTACCTTTAATTCCGGCATCAATAATTGAAGATTCTAAATCAATACTTTGAACAGGATCATTTAAACGGGCAGTTAATTTTGTACCTCCTAAATCTATATATCTATTTATTCTATCAATACTTAGTTCATTCAAATAAACAGATCCATTCAATTTAGTAAAACTTGAACCTTGAAGGTCCATAACAATATTGCCTTGAATATTTGATTCAACAGTATCCCAACCAAAGGCCAATAAATTGAATTTCTCTATATATAAATTAAAATCAAATTGAGGTTCATCTTTTTTAAAATCAATTAAACCTGTAAAATCGCCAACAATATTTTGATCCTCAATTTTTATATTACCATTGAATTCTCGATTGGCAAAACCGCCAGAAACTATAGTATTACTTAATGAATATCCATTAACCTCTGCCTTAAAAATAGTGCCTTTTGCAGAACCATTAAATACATCCAGGGTAAAACCATTCCCGTTAATTTGAGTTTCCAAACTTACTTCTCCCACCCCTTCAATATCGAATAATCGACCAACATTTAAATTTTGGGTGCTAAAACTCCCGCTGTATTTATTTTCAATATCCTCATCACCCAATTTTAAATTTAAATCTGATTTAAATTCTCCTATATCGGTTATAAAGGTTCCATATGCTACAAAATCATGAATAAAACCCGTGAAATTCCCATCAACATTAATTTGTCCAAGGTTTTTAGTAAAATCCGAAACTGCTTTTCCTGCAAAGGGAAATAAATCTTCTGAGGTGGTATGCGACTTTTTTAAAGCAATATCCATAAAGGTTTTATCGATATTTGGCAAACCTTCCATTGAAATTGAACCCTCTAAATAAGTGTTTTTTCCACCGTCAATAACCATGTTTTTGGCTTTAAAATCAGCAATGGTACCATAGAAATTCCCACTGAATTTGGTGGCAAAAGGAATGGATTTTATTTCATTAGAAAAATGAGTTAAATCTATAAAATTTAGAAAAGAGTTTTTAATAGATGCTGTAATTACTACACTATCTAAAAAATAACCCATGGTTCTCCAATGATCATAAGTAAAGACTAATGAATCTCCTAATTTGGAATTGGGTGTTTCAAATTCGAGCTCTTTAAAACTCATTTGTTGAGCACAAATAATAGTTTTAGCCTTAAGCTTTTTTAATTTCAACCCTCCTTTTTCCTCCAAACTTAAATGTTCAGTAATAAAATTTAATGAATCATCATAAACGGAAAATGATTTTAAATTAGCATAAATATTATTGAATCTAAAATTATCTGGATCGAAAGAAGTTTCAGCAGCAGGGCTATTGGGTGTAAATAAGTGAAAACTAGAATGTCTTAATTCTAAATTATCAATATTTAAAAAAAATGATGGGCCGGGAATACTGTCTTTAATGGTATCCTTGGGTTCGAATTTTGCAAAGAAAAAATCTCCGCTCATTCCCTCTGGGTAATTAATAAATTTTACAATAGTTGAATCAAGATGAGCATAAGGTAATGTTACCTCAATATCTCCATTTTCATTATTTCCAATAAAAGAATATAACAAATTAAAATGGGCACGGCCTATGTAAAAGAGGGTATCTTGATGCTGATCTTCGATATAAACTTGATGTAAATTTAATGTAGCTGGCGGAATGTATTCAACTCTATGTAGTGATATAGGGGTTTCTAACTCATCGCTTAAAATAGTTTCTATTTTCTGTGTTGCCCAAATTTGAAAAGGTTCGGACATACTCAAAAGCCAAAGCGTTATCATCAGTCCAAAAAGACCGGTAAAGCAGAAAAACAATATTTTGGCTAATTTTGCCAGCAAACCGCTCAAATTTAATGAATGATTCCGAAAAAGAAATGATTTTATTAGCCATTGAGTCATCTTGTGATGATACATCGGCGGCTATTATTCATAACGGCAATATTCTTGCCAATATTACTGCGAGTCAGGCTGTTCATGAACAGTATGGAGGTGTTGTACCTGAGCTTGCTTCTAGGGCGCACCAACAAAATATTGTCCCGGTGGTTGATTATGCTTTAAAAAAAGCTGGAATTTCTACCCAAAACCTTAATGCAATTGCGGTTACTGAAGGCCCCGGATTATTGGGGTCTTTATTGGTTGGGACCTCTTTTGCTAAGAGCATGGCTCAATCATTGAATATTCCAATTATCGGAGTCGACCATATGGATGCCCATGTTATGGCCCATTTTATTGATAAGCCAAAACCCGAATTTCCATTTCTTTGTTTAGTAGTTTCAGGAGGCCATACTCAAATCGTGCTCATGAAAAATATTCACCATATGGAAATTATTGGTAAAACCCAAGATGATGCTGCAGGCGAGGCCTTTGATAAAACGGCTAAACTATTAGGTTTACCCTATCCGGGTGGGCCATTAATTGATAAGTTAGCCCAATCGGGAAACCCTGATAAATTTCAATTCTCCACTTCAAAAATGCCCGGTTACGATTTTTCATTTAGTGGCTTAAAAACTTCTATTTTATATTTAATTCAAAATGAAATAAAAAAAGACCCTGAATTTGTTAATAAAAATTTAAACGACATCTGCGCAAGCGTGCAAAAAACCATAATAAATTATTTATTAAAAAATTTAGATCGCGCAGCCAAGGAATTAAAAATAAAACATATAGGTATAGCTGGTGGGGTTTCTGCTAATTCTTCCTTGCGGGATGAACTGAGCAAACTGGGTTTAAAAAATTCATGGCATACTTATATACCTGACTTTCAATATTGCACTGATAATGCTGGGATGATCGCAATAACAGCACATTATAAATTTTTAAATAAAGAATTTTCAAATATTAACTTTGCACCCTACGCAAGAAATAAATAATTGTATGGAAAATACCAGTAATATACCTGCTGTTGATTTAAATGATTTCATCAATGGTAATGCTGAACAAAGAGAAAATTTTGTTCAAAAACTTGGAAAGGCCTTTGAAGAAATAGGATTTGTTGCAGTTAAAAATCATGGATTAAATGCTGAACTTGAAAAAAACTTATATGCTGAAGTAAAAAAATTCTTTGAATTAGATGAAACCACTAAAAGAAAATATGAAATAGAGGGTTTGGCTGGTCAAAGAGGTTATACCTCATTCGGAAAAGAACATGCAAAGGGCAAAAGCGAAGGAGATTTAAAAGAGTTTTGGCATTTTGGTCAGGAAGTTACTGATTCTGATCCTATAAAAAATGAATACCCTGATAATGTTTGGGTTAGTGAATTACCTGAGTTTAATAAAATCGGGATGGAAGCATATAGAACATTAGAAAATTCAGGGAAAAATTTATTAAAAGCCATCGCTTTATATTTAGGATTAGAAGAAACTTATTTTGATGATAAAATAAAAAACGGCAATTCTATTTTACGCCCAATTCATTACGGTCCCATTAAAGCAGAGCCTAAAAACGCAGTTAGGGCTGGTGAGCATGAAGATATTAATTTAATCACTCTTTTAATGGGTGCTTCGGCTGATGGATTAGAAATTTTAAATAAAAAAGGCGAATGGGTTGCAGTTACTGCATTACCAGGCCAAGTAGTAGTTAATGTTGGAGATATGCTTCAACGATTAACTAATATGAAATTAAAATCTACCACACATAGAGTGGTAAACCCGCCTAAAGAACAATGGGGAAGCTCTAGATATTCAATTCCTTTCTTCTTACATCCAAGAAGTGATATGAGATTGGATTGTTTAGAATCATGCATTGATGATCAACATCCTATGCAATTTACTCCGATAAGTGCTGGTGAATATTTGGATGAACGATTGAGAGAAATAGGTTTAAAAAAATAGCTTTTTATTAAAATACAAGGGGTTTTGCCCCTTGTATTCAAATCATTTATTCTTTATAGCCAAACTTTTTTAGTGACTTTACATCATTTCGCCAATCTTCTTTTATTTTCACAAATGTTTTTAAGAAAATTTTCTTTTTAAAGAAATTCTCCATTTCTTTTCTGGCAGCAGTCCCAACATTTTTAAGGGCCATACCCTTTTGACCTATCAAAATTCCTTTCTGGCCTTCTCGCTCTACATAAATAACGGCAGATATATGAATGATGTCTTCTTCTTCTTTAAACGATTCAATTTCAACTTCAACTGAATAGGGAATTTCTTTTTCATAACGCATGAAAATTTTTTCTCTAATTATTTCAGAAGCGATGAATCTTTCCGACTTATCCGTTAATTGTTCTTTATCAAAATAAGGCGGATTTTCAGGCATTAAAGACTTAATAATATCTAAAACTTCTGGAGTATTAAAATAATTTAACGCAGAAACGGGAAGAACCTTTATAGCATCAGGAAATTCATTAATCCAAAAATTGATTTTATTCATTACCTCCTCTTGCGATCCTAAATCAATTTTATTAATCAAAACTAATTTGGGAATTTTCAAATTTTGAAGGCGCAATTTTATGGGTTCTGCAATATTTTTTTCACCCAATTCAACCATAATAATAACCACATCAGCGTCTTCCAAACTCTGGTCTACGAAATCCATCATAGACTCATGCAAAGGATATTTTGGCTCAATTACACCCGGAGTATCAGAAAATACAATTTGATATTGTTCATCACTATAAATTCCCATAATCCGGTGACGGGTGGTTTGGGCTTTAGGTGAAATAATAGAAATTTTCTCACCCATCAGGGTCATAAGAAGCGTGGATTTACCTACATTCGGCCGGCCAATTATAGAAACAAAACCAGATTTATGAGGATTCTCATTTGAATTCATCCTGCAAAGTAAAGCAATCTAAACATTTATACTTGCAGTTCGACAGCAAATTAATAAATGTTGCAAATCGGAGCTAATTTCTAAATACAAATCTGGATGGGAAGTATGCAGGTTTAATAGATAGGCCGTTAAATCTAAAATTTGATCCATTCCATTATCATCATCCATCAAAATTTGATCGATGCGATCCATTATTTCTGGATAAAGTTTTAATTTATCCATAATGGATTGAAGAACTTCATTGAGTTCCATTCTTAATCCTGCCTTAGTCATAAAAAATGAACTTATTGCTAAATTAAGAAACTCTTAATACAAAAACAAGAGAAATTTTATTACCAAATCACAAAATCATTTTCTGTGTTTTCAGCTCTCATGGCTGGCCTTTGCAAGCCTTGAGTTAATTTGGGAACCTCTGCCTGTAAAAAACTTTTTAATTCAGAAATACTAATTTGGTAATTATCATCTAAATCTGCTTCACGCATAAATAAACCCCTGATTATGCAAAATGTAAAAACTCCATTGTTCCAAATCGGACTTTCATAAGCCAAAGCATTACCAGCGGTTGCTGCCATTACACTAGCTCCGGTTTCCATATCTAAAACCTGAAAATGATTTTGCATTAGTTCAAATGCGGTTTCAAAAACCATGTCAGGCTCATCTAATAAAATGGAACCTCTACTCCAAGCCTTACTAATCCTGAAAGTATCTGAAACTTTATCAATCTCTCTTTTAAAATCAGGATCTATAAGTCCACTCTGACAAGCATCTATAAAAACCAATCGGTTTAGTGGGCCTGATTTTAAAAAATCATCAATTTGACTGTATGGAATTCCATTCTTTTTGGGATCTTTAAAATCCATATCATATCCCGCAAGGAAAAAATCATTTTCAGAATCTAACATTCCATGACCAGCAAAATGAATGATGATAATATCTCTAGGGTCTGAATTTAACTTAATTGTTTTCTCTAATTTTTTTAAATTACTTGCGGTTACCTCTTCATTTAAAAGAGTATAAACATTGATTTTATTAATATTGAAGGACTGTTTATTTTCAAGAGAAAAATAATATTTCATAGAATCATCCATTCTTTTTTCCGCATTATTAGCAGAATCAATTTGTTCTTGAGTTTGATAATATTTCCCTATTCTACTTACGGCTTTATTTAAATATTCAAACTCATTGCAGGCATCTGGATTATTTTGGCAATTAAAAATTCCCGCAAGGTTTAAAATGTCTTTTGCAGCATAAGGCAAATTATAAGAGCTATCTCGGTATTTAGAAACTCCAATCCCAACATAAATTATATTGGGTTTATACTCTAAACTGGCATCTATTTTAAAATTTAAAGGAATTAATCGTTTACCTTGAATTTCTGTTTCAATTCGGAAAGAATTAAGCCCATTTAACATATAAACCTTTGTTTTGTAATCGAAGGTTTCTTTAATAAAAATATTGTTTTGATAAATTTTAAATTTAGGCTTAAATTGTTTTAAACTATCTTCTAAATTCCATGCCAAATTATTAGTCGAATCTTTAATAACAACAGGCAATGAATGCGTTAAATAGGGTTTAAATAAAAGTGCATAATTATTAAGTTTAACCGGATTTAAACTAGTGATATAATTAGGATCAGAAAATTTAAATTTAGAACGCTTTTTAACGGATTCATGTAATAATTTTTCTCTCTCTGGATTTGAAAATAACCATCTAGATTGAATAATATCGGGTCGATTAAGAATGGGATCTAAAAAATTATGATCGCAAATAAAATTATATAATGTAAAAAATGTAGCCTCCCCTATGCCTGAAGAACCAGAAAAATAACCCTCATGAGTTACCCACCCAAAATTACCTTTGTCATCTTCAAAATATTTTAATTGCCAATTTGAAATTCCCTCTTTCCAAATTAAAAAAGAGCCATCATTATTAACAGTAATAAATTGATCAGAAATAGGTGAACAAATTATTTTTGATACATAACCCGGAAATTGATACACATTACTGCTCCCATCTTTAGCAGAAGTAGAAATGACTAAAGATGAATCACCATTTAAGCCCGCAATCAATATCCTCTCTGAACGAACATTATAATAAATATCATTTAAAAAATACTTTTGAATCGATTTTTCACTTGATTTCTCTTCTAATTCTACAAAATAAATAATTGAACCCTCAGGATTTTCATCTCCCTCATTATGCAATACAGCCGCATATTCATCACTATAAAAATTAACTGTAAAATTAAATCTGGAATTTGTTTTTGATTTATGAACCGATTTAAACCCAGGTAATTCAAGAATCTCCACTTCATATTTTTCATTTACGTATGAAAAATATTTTCCATTTGGAGAAAAATAAATATGGTTTAATGAAGAAATTACATCCTCTACTTTTAACTTTTTGATTAATTTCCCTTTTAGATCATAAAAGAATAATTGAAACTCATTATCTTTTAAAACAATTAATTTTGGTTCATTTAAATAAGCGGCAAAAAATTGAAAACTATTAAATTCATTCTTTTTTACTTTTAAACTAAAATAATCTTTCTTCTTCCCAAATTGATCGTAAGACCTAATAAATAAAGTATCCACATCAAATTGGCTTATTGAATTCCCCTCAACACTAAAAAATAATTCACTCGATTTATCATAAATAGTGGATTGATAATTTACTCCAACTAAATTGTAATCGCTTTCTGGAATTCTAAAATAATTGGGTTTAAGAAAATCATTTCCAAAGATTTTTACATCCACAAAATCAAGCACTAATTCCCCTTTTTTGTTAAATGAAATATTGTTATAAGGAAATTCAACTTTAGGATAAAATAAATTTTTATTAATATTTAGAAAATCTAATTGAATAAAAATTAAACTTCTATTACTTTTATAAGCGTCAAAAATAAAAACCCCATTTCTTTTGGAATCAAATACCATGGGACCATTTACTGAATTAGTCCTTCTGGTCGATTCAACTTTTCCATTTTCCAAACCAATTAATTTACATCCTTCAAAATCTGAATAAACCAAGTTTTTATGGTTTAAATCAAAATCAAATTTGTAGGCTGGAATTAATTTATCATCTATATCTAACTTCTTTGAAAAATTCTTTTTTGAACTTTTATAATTATAAGAATCTAAAATAATTCCCTTATCTAAATCTTCATAAAGAAAAAACAATTCATCCTTAATAAATTGGAGTTTTAGGATCTTAATTGAATAATCAATAGCCTCAGTTTCTAATAAAATTTTAAAAGTAGAATCTATTACATAAATTTTCCCTTTATTGCTTGCCAATGCCAAATAATTTTCAGTAGGGTGTGCTTTATATCTTAAGATACAAGAACCGTCTTCAACTTTTAAGGTTTGTGATTTCCAGTTATTCCAATCTTTACTAAATCCTATTTCGGTATGCCCACAAATAGAATGATTGGGGTTATCTAAATTATATTTTTCAGAATAAATAGACCAAAATGGAGTTAACCAATTTTCATCTTTATCAATTAAATTATTTACTACAATTCTATATTGAGGGCTGCTAATACTTTGAATTTCTCCATTAAACTTATTAATTAAAAAAATGGAATCAGGGCTAAAAGATCCAGTTTCATAATAACCTGTTTCTATATAAATATTATTTCCTAAATAATTGGCAGAATGAATCCTTCGGCCTTTAACACCTCTTTTAAAAAGGATTTTACGAGTGGGAATATGATAATTGATTATATCAAATTCAGAAAACAATAATAATTCTCTCCCATTTGGATGAAGTTCTAACCCTTTAGCATTAAAACTTAAATTCTCTTGAAACTGCAGTTTTATATCCTGCCCATTTGCAAATTGAAATAGAGAAGTTATAAAAATAGCTATTGTTAATAAAAATTTCATAATGTTAAACAACTGATATTTATTAAGATAAAAGCCAAATCCAGCGTTTATCGATTTTTTCATTATATCCATTAAACCAAATTTTTTGTTTAGTGTCTAAACACCGACCTTTGCAAAAGTGAATATAATGAAATTATTAAAATACTGCACTTTACTTTTTTTTCTAATAAGTTTTAGAAATCAAGCTTATTCTCAAATCCCGCAAGGGTATAATATTACAGGTAAAGTAATTGATGCTAAAAGTGCCGCTCCAATTGAATTTGCAACTATTGCTATTTACAAGGCAAATGATTCAATACCATTAACAGGTAATGTTGCTGATATAGAAGGTAATTTTAATATTCCTTTACCTAGATCAGGTAATTTTGATATTAAAATAAGTTTTATAGGTTATGAAACTTATAAAATAAAAAACGTGAAAGTACCTGATGATAAAGGTAATTCAACTTTTAATTTAGGAACCATTAAATTAAATATACAATCCAATTCTTTAAATGAAGTGGTGGTATCTGAGGAGAAAGATATCATGCAAATGAGTTTGGACAGAAAGGTATATAATGTTGAGAAGGATTTATTAATTAGCGGTGGAACAGCGGCTGATGTATTGCAAAATGTTCCAAGTGTTACTATTGATATGGATAATAATATTCAATTAAGAGGTTCTGGAAATATAATTGTTTTAATTGATGGCAAACCCAGTTCTTTAACGGGTCAAAGCAGGCAAGCAATTTTAGATCAAATTCCGGCTAATGATATTGAACGTATTGAAATTATAACCAATCCCGGCGCTAAATATGATCCAGACGGAACTTCAGGAATTATTAATATCGTTCTTAAGAAAAATAAAAAGGATGGATTTCAAGGCAATGTAGGTGGTACCGTTGGGACCAATGATAAATACACAGGTAATATAGCCTTAAGTTTTAAGAAGAAAAACTTCAATTATTTTTTAAGTTATAATTATAATAATCAAGCAAATTTTCATAACAGATATGGTTTAACAGAGGCTAAAAGTGGCGATACATCTGCCTTTGTTGATAATTATGGAAATGGAAGAAATAAAAGTATTGTTCATAATTTAAGAGTTGGTTTTGATTTTAGTTTTAAAAAGCATCATTCCATTTCATTTTCTGCGGGTATAAATCAAAGAGATCAAACTACACCTATTGCTAATTCCATCGCTTATGATTTTATCAATAATTCTAGAACTATTTATGAACGTTCTTTAAGAATTTCTGATGAAGATAATCAAAGACAAAATTTAGATATAGCCCTAGGTTATAAACGCAGCTTTGAGGATAAAAATAAATCTTTATCTGCAGATTTAAGCTACTCGGGCGGCTGGAATAATGATATTTTATATGCCCGCCAGGATTATTATGATGAAAATTACGGTCCCGGTAGTTTACCCACATGGCGTCAAAACACTTTTAACAAAGGCTTTAACTATATAATTACTGGCCAAACCGATTATGTTCAATCATTAGGAAAAAACCAAAAACTAGAACTAGGAGGAAAGTTTACCTCTCGCAGGGTTGATAATGATTTTTTGTCGGAGTCTTTTAATGCCCTTGCGGGGATGTTTACCAATGATACTGGCATATCGAACCGATTTATTTATGATGAAAATATTATAGCTGCATATGGAATTTACTCTGTGAAATGGAGCAAATATGGATTTAGTGGTGGTTTAAGATTAGAACAAACCTTTACTGAATCAAAACAAATTACCACGAATGAGCGAGTGCCATTCAATTATTTCGCTCCCTTTCCTTCATTTCATTTTTCAAGATATTTTGAAAAAAACCGAGAAATAAGATTAGGTTATTCAAGAAGAATTAATCGACCTGGGCCTAATGAATTAAACCCATTTGCTGAATACAATGACCCATTTAATTTAATGTTTGGTAACCCTAGATTAAGACCGGAGTTTACCCATTCTGTTGAATTAGGCTTTATAAAAATTGGAAAAAAATACAGTTTCTCCCCTACCTTATATTATCGATTCAACAATCAAATGATTACCCGATTTAGAACTGTTGACGCTGAAGGGGTAACAAGAACTACATTCCAAAACTTAAATTCATCTCATAATATAGGTTTTGAAATGAATGCTTCCTATGATTTAGCAAAGTTTTGGAAAGTAAATGCAAATACCAATTTTTATTATTCTTATTTAAATGGGACCAATTTAGAAGGTGCTCAAACCAATAATACTTATGGTTTAACCATGAGAGTAAATAATACCATAAAATTACCTTACGGGATAGATGCTCAATTTAGTTATTCATTTTGGAGATGGGCAATGTTACAAGGGGTAATGAGTCCGGTAAATGCTTTTGATTTAGGAGCTAAAAAAGATATATTAAAAGGAAAAGGAAGTTTAACCTTAAGATTGAGTGATATCTTTAATCAAAGAGCTTGGGATATGGAAACTCGCGGTTTTAATTTTAATTCTGATATGTATAGAAAAAGAGAGTCGAGAATTTTATTCATAGGCTTTACTTACCGATTTGGAAATTCAAAAATGGAACAAAAACGTCAAAACAGAAGAGAAGGTGGTGGTGATGAAGGTGGCGGAATGGACGAATTCTAGGATTTTTTAAACGCATTAAAAAAAGAGGTCAGATAAATTGACCTCTTTTTTTTTGCATAATCAATTAGTCTAAATCTTCAGAATAAATTTATTAAAAAAGAAAAATAATAATAGTTTTGAAATAAGTCACTGATAATTAAACCTAAAGAATAAAAAATGGAAGCCACCGAAATCATTAGTTTGTTAAAATCTCGATTTGAAAAAAATTATTCCGATAAAAAATCCTTGGATTGGAATGAATTTGAAAAAAGGATTAATACAAACAAAATCATAAAGAGTTTAATGCAAATGGAAGAAAGTGGTGGTGAACCCGAACTGGTATATTTTGACAAAGTAAAAAACCAATTTTGGATAATGGATGCTAGTGTTGAGAGTCCGGCTGGAAGAAGAAGTTTATGTTATGATGAATTAGCTTTAGAAAGTAGAAAAGAGAATAAACCCAAAGGAAGTGCCTTAGGAATGGCTTCGAAGATGGGAATAAGTTTAATTAATGAGGAAGAATATTTTATACTACAAAATCACAAACGAGTTGATTTAAAAACCTCTTCATGGTTATTAAGCCCAGATCAACAAAGAAAAAAAGGTGGGGCAATTTTTGGTGATTGTCGATATGACCGAGTATTTATTTACCATAATGGCGCAGAGAGTTATTATGCTGCTAGGGGTTTTAGGGGGATTATCAAGGTTTAGGGTGGAATTCCATAAAAAATTACACACTGAAATTATCTAGAATTTTTCGAATTTATCAGCCAAATGGTTTAAACAAAATCCTAAACAGAGTCTTTTACCCCTAATTTGTAATACATTTCAAGGTTTATTAGGCATAATACATCGTTCGTTTTTAAGGCTTTGGCTTTTTTAAAATCAATTAAAGGTCGACCAATAACTGAATTAGAAAATCATGATTCTACCTAGCATACCTTTTCATCTTGATCAGGAAAATTACAATTATCCTTTTTATCCAATTATCACAGGCAAATATATTTTAATTGTTCACTAGCATTTGAACCATTCTGTTTTGGGTGATAGGTTCTATCCTATCGTTTTTTCCTATAAAATTTATCAGAATGCCAGCGCAAAGGGTTGTTTTCAATATAATCGTTGATTCTTTGGTATTCTGAATCATCCCTAACAATATGATCATGGAAATTGGATTGCCAAAAAAATTCCAATCCCAATCGGTTTGCCTGCCGTTTTACAGCAGATTTATAGGAACCAACCATGGCCGATACCGTATTTTTACCCTGATTTTGAAATCGGGATTTTCCCAAATTGCCAGGCGGTTGCGGGGATTGTGGGGATTGTAGAGACAAGGCATGCCTTGTCTCTACAGGGATATTGGGAATATCGGTCATATCGGCATTATCATTCGTATTAATAAAATCATCATGACCATTATTTACAATGGCGTTTTGCGAATTAATAATCAACAAACCATGCATATGGTTCGGCATGATTACATAGGCACCTAATTCTAATTGATTAAAATGTTGTGGCAATTGATTCCAAAAAACATCAGCCCAAACACCAACCTGCGATAAAACCATTTCTTGTTTTTTTATTTCACCAAAATAATGTAATCTGTTTTTGGTACAAATGGTAATAAAATAGGCCGCTGGCCAACCATAATTCCACCATTGAGCGCGGGTCGATGCGATGCGATATTTATTATTGTATTTTTCTGTCATATCAATCGTATTTTGCCTTGTAATAATGCTTTCATAATACCTTGGCTTGGGTCTTTGATTTTGTTTTCGCCTGTAGGAATATCTCTGTAAATATCCTAAATAACATTAAAAAAATAATTTCGTAAAGGAAATTACTCTTAAATTTTTGGTGAACTAGGAGTTTAATCAAGCAAAAATATATTTAGAAAAACTTCAAATAAAATTAAAACGAAATATATAGAAGGAAAAACCTTAGTGGCAAAACAATTGAATTAAGAAAATTTAATTATTGCGAGCTTAATAATTATGATAGCTTAAATATTGAATTAGTTAATAACAATCGATTTTTGATTTCGTTTTTATTCCGAATTAATTTAAAACAAAAAAGCCAATCTTTCGACTGGCTTTTATAATTTTTAGTAGCGGGGACACGACTCGAACGTGCGACCTTCGGGTTATGAGCCCGACGAGCTACCACTGCTCCACCCCGCAATATGGGACTGCAAAAGTAGGAAAAAATATTATAAATCCAAATAATTAAATAAAATTTATAGAAAATATTAAAAAGACATTACTAATCTTCATCCTCATGATCAGTAACTACAATGGTTTGAGACGATTCACCCATCTCAAATTTTAGATCCCAAAAACTATCAAACTCCGTCTCCTCTATTCGCATTAAAACAATTTCGTCTTCCATTTTTTTTATTATTAGACAAAATTATTGCTCAAGGTTTAAATCCTTATTCTTTAAAAGTTAAATGTTTATTAAAATTTATAATACTCATATTCAGTGATTTAATAATTTTAATAAAAATAAGTCTATACAATAGTTGTTTAAACAACAATTATTATATTATCTTTGAATCAACAAAACGATACAATTATGGCAAAGTGGAAAATTGATCCTACGCATTCAGAAGTTACATTTAAAGTAAAACATTTAGTTATTACTACAGTAACAGGTAATTTTAAAAGCTTTGATGGCGAATTAATCGCTGAAAAAGACGATTTCTCAGACGCAGCAATTAATTTTACTGCTGATATTGACAGCATTTCTACTGGAAATGAGCAAAGAGATGGTCACTTAAAATCAGCTGATTTCTTTGACGCTGCTAATCACCCAAAATTAATCTTTAAATCAACTTCATTTAACCAAAAATCTGGTAGTGACTTCGTATTAAGTGGAGATTTAACCATTAGAGGAACCACTAAAAAAGTAGATTTAAATGTTGAGTATGGCGGACAGCAAAAAGATTTCTACGGAAACACTGTAGCTGGATTCGAAATTTCAGGTAAAATCAACCGTCAAGATTATGGATTAACTTGGGCTGCAGTTACAGAGACAGGTGGTATCGTAGTATCTGACGAAGTAAAATTACAAATCAACGTAGAAGTAATTAAAGAACAAACTGCATCTGCGCAAGCATAATTAAATAAATAAGCCAATCAATTATTGCGGTTTATATATGGAAAGTCCCTTCTTATGATTTCGAAGGGACTTTCGCTTTTTATAAAGGTTGGTAAAATAAAATAGAATAATCATATTTGCCTTCCTAAAATGTTACATAAAATTATTAGTCCCCTTTTGGTTAATTCTAAATCACTTCTAAGCTTTATAGGAGGAGTTAACCTTTTATTCCCAATTAGTTTGAGGTATTTTTTATCAAAAAAGGTATATCCTAAGTACCAAGATTTTCATAAAAATCAAAAAATACAATGTATAAGAAATGGGATAAAATATGAATTAGACTTATCTCAACATTTAGATCATTCTATATTTTTTGGTTTAGAAGAAAAGAGCAAAAATTATATATTCAATACAGTAAAGTCAAATTTTAATTGCCTGGATATTGGGGCAAATATTGGAGAAGTTAGTTTGAATTTAGCTAAAATATGTACTGAGGGTAAAATTTACGCATTTGAACCAACTAAAAATACATTTGATAAACTAAGTAAAAATATTCAGCTCAATCAATTTAAGAATATAAGCGCATATAATTTTGGATTAGGGAGATCAGAAGCAGAGTTTCCTATTCACCAGTTTCAGGAAGGAAATGATGGAGCGAATCGAATAATTATGAATTCGGAAACATCGCAAAACAAAGTTTTAGAAATAATAAAAATAAAAAATCTGGATTCCATAAGTTCTGAATTACCCAAAATAGATTTAATAAAGATAGATGTTGAAGGTTTTGAAAATGAAGTAATTGAGGGTGCAATAAATTATATAGAAAAAATTAAACCTATTTTAATAATAGAACTAATTGATAAAAACTTAAAAGTGAATGGCAGCAGTGCAACTGAATTAGTTAATAAGTTAAGAAATCTAAACTATAAAATTTATAGAATACCTGACTCACTTGAATTAAATGAATCATTCGATTTTACCAATTGTTTATTGGATATAGCTTGTACTCAAAAATAAAATCAGGAATTAAAAAATTGGTTCTTTTCTAATTTCAAGTGGTGATTAAACCTAGTTTCGCCATGAATTTCAGGCTCCAGCTCTAATTCCAGTTTGTAATTAATTGCATAAATTTTTGCTAACTCTTCAAAATCTTTTAATTTATTGCTGGCAATTTCAAATAGGGTATTAATTTTTGATTTTAGATATAAAATCCTAGATAATAAAAGTAAACCAAAAGTAAATAAGAAAGCTCCAGTACCAATAAAATAAACAATCGCCAAACCAAAATCAACACCATTAAATAATAAAATTCCGACAATCATTAATATGGAAGAAATTATTAAATTGAATATAAAGGGGTTTTTAAACTTGACTAAATCTCTTTCTCGTATCTTATAATCGTAAGTCCGTTTAATCAGTTCTAGTTCCCAGGAGTTATCAAATAAAGCAGAAGGACATTTATAATGGAAATTAGGTTTTTCATTAGTAAGGCCACAAATTAAACCTTTTTTAATATCCATTTTTTTTCGAGAACAAATATCACAGTGAATAAATTTTTCCATTAATCAATAATAGCAAATCCGGTAAAAATTACCAAAAAAATAAAGCAGAATAAATTAGTTAAATTCCCAAAAACCGGATTTGCTAATTTTTAATACTCATCAATAAACAAAAGTAAATACGGCATTTGCCCTATTTTCATAATTTACTATAAATCAATTAGAAAATTAACAACCGTAATGAATCCAAACCACAAAAAACTTGGTTTCAATACATTTTTTACCTTTAAATTTCTGGAATTTAAATATAAAGCTATCGTAATTATAGGTAAATAATTTACCATTCTTAGTTAGAGAAACAAAAGTACTGTACTCACCCGGAATTACTAAATTAGTATCTGAAAAACCATATTGGTTTTTAATTTTAGTAAACTGAGTAGAATCATATTCGTATTCCCATAAAATATCATCTTCAGATTTTGGTGGTTCTAAAGAAACGATTTCCCCATTTACCACATCAACCCTAACCATATCAGGTGTATGAGAGCCTACTTGGAAAAATCGTCCTGCAGAATCTTCTAATTTAAAATAATCTGTATGACCAAAGAATCGAATTGCAGAGTCGTAATTAGCATTAGGAAAAATTCTATAATCAAATACTTCATTTATGGAGTAGAGATAAGCCATACTTAACTCATATTTTTCGCCCTTTTTAGGTTTAGAAAATTCAATCCACTTAGAGTCTAAGCGCATATCTATATCTTCTCCCAAAAAAAATGTATCTATGGGAATCTTGAAATTAAAAAGCTCGTATGATTTCTGCGTATTTTCATTTATGGAGTCCAACATTTCAACATCTTTGTCTATTTTCAGCTCTTTAAAATTAAAATAAATGATGCTTTGCTCATCGGTGATATAAGGATAAATTCCTTTGAAATCGTGAAAACATACCGAAGTATTATTCCATTTTATAATGGTGGAGGGAATTTGTTCATCCTGCAAAGGACTACAGAAAAAAGAATTAAATAATAGCAAAAATGGTAATCCCCAAAAAGCAGTCATAAAAATATTTTTTTTAAAGATATATAAAATTATTGGTTATTTATATTCCGTAAAACCCATTTCTCTATACTATCAAATACCTGATTTTTAATTGATCTAGATTCTTTGTTATAAAAATGATCCATTTCATTAATTCTATAATAATCCACCTTATTCTCTAATTTATAGACTAAATCTGCTGATTCAATTGGACAATTTGCATCTTTTGTTCCATGAACAATAAGAATAGGTTTCTTTAATTTGTTTAAATAATTAAATGAAGATTGATTAAACAAAGAATACCAATACTTATAAGTTTGTCCCATAAAATACTTTTCATAAGAAATTGAATCATCCGAAATCTGATTAAAAATGGGCTGTATACTTCCTTTAAAACCATTTTTGTTAGCAATTAATTGAAGCTCTTCCTTAGTTTCCATTAATCCCGAATTACATAAAATTACCATATCAATTAATTCAAAATTTTTTCCTAAATAGGAAGCCAACAAACCGCCTTCAGAAACACCCATTACAATAATTTTACGATTTTTAAATATCCCTAATTCTTTAGCCAAACCTAAAAATTCAGAATAATCAGCAACCCATTGTCCAAAAAAATTATGTTTTAGAAATTGATTATTTGGTTTTGATAATAGTTCATTTGAAAATTTCTTGATTCCTAATTTTTGAATGGCAAATAACATGATTGGAGATTTCCAAGTAGAAAAATAATCGTTTAAATACCATTTATAACTAGTAAAACCGGAGCCGCCAATAAAAAGCACTATGGGACTTGCAGAATCAGGATTATTTAATGCTTGATAAAAAACTCTATCTATTAAACTCTTTTGATTAACTTCAAATACTTGAGGTTCTTTAGAAAAAACAGATTTAATATAAGCCCCGTATTTACAAGAACTTAAAAAAAACAAAACTAGAAAAATTTTAATTAAAGGGCTCAAATATTCGAAATGTTAATAAAACGACAAAACTAATAATACCAAAAAACAACCAAATTTTGGCATGCCTCTGTGCGTTTCCAGAATATAAGTTTATTCTATTTCCCGATGAAAAAGTTTTCTTAGCTTGTAAAACATATAAACCAAAAAGAGCCGGAATTATTCCAAAAACAAGAAGAAACGAGTATAAAAAAATCAACTGAAGAGAAGAAATATCAATAGGTCTAAATTTCAACTCAGCTTGATTATAATAAAAATCCGGATCTTCATTTAATGGGTATTCCCTATTTAACAATAAATAATAAGCCTTATAAAAATCATATTTACTCCAAGCATTTTGCTTTTCAATAATTTCAAATAATTCTGAGTCTTTAAAATCATTTAAATAATATTCTAAATCTGGTTCTGATGCTTTTAATTTATAAAAGTCGTCAAGTTTATTTTTTACAGATTCGAAATCATCAACCTCAACCATAACAGAATAGGAATATTGCGAACCATTATTAACCATATTAGGGTTAAAATGTAAGGTTTCAGAAATCTGTGCGTGATATCCTAAATCTACTATTAAATCCTTTAAGTTTAAAGCAGGTTCTTTATAATTAAAACTCTCTAAAACCTTCATTTACTTTAATGATCATGATTTGGGATGAATTGTTTTAACTAATTTACTTGTATCAAAACCTTTTGAATTGGCTTTTATTAATAATGAATCGTACAAACTACTCTCTAATTGGGGTTTACGGGCTAAAATCCATAAGTATTCTCGATTGGGATGACCAACCATGGCACAGCTATAATCATCTGCTAATTCAATAATCCAATATTTACCTTTAAAGGGCCAAAAAAACTGTACTTTAAGTTTAGAATTCCCAGAATTTTCTTCAACAAAGGCCCTTCCTTTTATAGAAACTTCAGGTCCATTTATACTATCTTTTTTACAACGATTTATTACAATCAAATAATTTTCATCTGTTGGAATATACTCAGCTGTAGTGCAAGTACAGCCTTTCTGAAAACGCTGAGGAAAGGATGCGATTTCATACCATAAACCAGAATATTTTTTCAAATCGACTGAATTTACCGTACTTAAATCCGAATAATTTTTACATGAAAAAAACATAAAAAAAATAATACTGTATCTTAGTATTGAGTAACTAAATACTTTCATATTACTAAGATACAAAAATTATCCTTCACATTTTTTCTTTAAGGCCTTATTCATTAAATTAAAGTTTTCTAAGGTAGATTTCTTAATTAAACTCAAAATTAATCCTGATAATAAACCACTAAATTTTTCACCATGAATTAATAAAACTTCTTGATCATTTATTTTTTCTAATTTAAAATAATGGCGACCATCAAAAATTCCTTTAGTCCACAATGATCCCAGCCACTCAAAATATTCATGTTTTTTAACTTGTGTAATTAGAGGTTTAAAAACGATAATTTTATCCCCATTTTTCATGTGGTTTTCAATAGTTTTTCCTTCTATTATTTCTCCAAAACTTTGGATTATAAAAGGATTCCAGGTAGAATAATATTCTAAATTTACTAAAACATCCCAAACTTTTTCGGGACTTGAATTAATAATTATTTTTGTTTCGATTTGTTTTTTCATAAAATACTTTTTACAAAGTACCTTATTTAATTAATCAAAGTTCATTAACAATTGTTAAGATTTTTTTCGAGCCCTAATTCGGCTCATAGAAACGGGCGTAATTCCCAGAAAAGAAGCAATTAAATGATGAGGAACTCTTAATAATAAATCAGGATGCTCTTTTTCAAATTTGTAGTATCGGGTTTCTGGACTATCTAAAATAAAAGAACTTAAAATATTTTGTGCATTAATAAATCGTTGTTCTGCCATTTTTCTTGTGAAAATATGCATGGCTGGAATTTCTTCATAAAGCTTATTTAATTCATCAAAACTAATTACCAATAATTCGGAATCTTCAATAGCCTCTAAGTTTTGAATTCCTGGACCTTGTTTTAAAAAACTATCATAGGAAGTTGCAAATAATCCTTCCTTAAAAATAAATGCTGTAATTTCAAGGTCTTCTTTATCATAAAACAACCTTAACAAGCCTTTGTTAATAAAATAGATTTCTTTACAAATTTGGCCTGATTTAACTAATAGGGCCTTTTTATTAACCTTGCGGGATGAAAAAGCAGTCTTAAAACGCTCCCATTCCTGATCATTAAGACGAACTAATGAGCCGCAAACCTGCTGTAATAAATCGAAATTCAAATTATTTTAATTGGAATAATAGTCCTAATGAAACTACTGTTGATGTTTGCCAATTTACATCTTGACTCGGGTCATAAATTCCGATTCCGGTTACACTTAAATTGATGAATTTTGTAATTTTTGCAGTTAAAACCGCATCAATACGATGAGAAAATAAATTTAAATCTTGGTATGGAGCAAAACCTAAATACCTAACTAATAATGTAATATTAGGTGCCAAATTCTTTTTAAACTCAGACAAAATTTGAGCTCCTGGTTGGTTTAACATTCTTTTCCCAATACTTACACCATAATTATTGGGCACATTTTGATATAATGATGTATCAGTAACAAAGGTCTGCCTAAATGCAATTACCCCAATACGTGCCCAAAAGTAATCAACGGGCTGGTAACGTAAACCTATAGCTTCAGTTAAATAACCAGGTGACATGAATTTAGATATTACTGTGGCAGTTTCATTTCCTAAACTATCAGTTCCATAGGTAAATCCATTATCGAATTGAGAAATAAAGTTAACGGCACCAAAGAAATCCCATTTTTTATTTATGTTATAACCTACTTTAGAATCAAAGAAAATTAAATCTTGGCTTTTTCTTGCTGACTGCCCTTTGTTTTGGGTTTTACCATATTGTAATTGCAAGTCATTAAACCAAGTGAATTTTTGATTTTTATACTCGATTTTACCGTTTAATAATGATCCCCAGGTAAAACTTGAAACCCCACCACCCGTCCAATTATCAGAAAAATTGGAGAGAGCCGAGTTTAAACCAATTTCTAAAGAACGTTTCCACTTTACGGTATCCTCAGCCTTTGTTTTAGCAATGATACCATCAATAGAAACCGTTTCCTTTTGCGCTGAAAGCCATCCCGCAAGGAAAAATAGAGGTATAAATAAAAGGGCTTTTTTCATTATTTGTTGGGTATTTTAAGAATTACTATTTAATTTTTGATAACCGTAAATTTCGAAATAATTAAAGGCTTGATTTCTTACATAAAAAAATATGTAATAATCATTTTCGGTTTCTGCATAATTACCTTCTGTAAATGAGGTTTCAACGTAATTAGGTCTTTCAGTATTTCCAGATATGGTAACATAAAGATAATTATAATAACCTTGTTTTAGTAACAGAGTTGCATCATAACCATTTGTTCCATTCCAAATCATTTTATATTCATCATTAACTTGCCAATTGCTCAATTCGCCAAAGACATAAACATCATCGGCTAATTTATTATTAGTTAAAAAAGAAAAGTTTACATAACAATATTCCCCATCATTTGCAGCATTTACACCGTCTTTATTCTCTATTACCATTTTACCGTTAAAGTCGTTCCAAAACACATATCTTTGATAACCTCTAAGTTCATCCGTATAAAGAGTTAACCAAGTGTTATTTTGTTCATCTTTATCTTTTCTTCTAATATTTGGACTTAGATTTCTTAGAGTTCTAAAATCAAAAAACCGAAACTCATTGGTACCTTCAAATACATTTTCTGATTCATAATTATAAATTAATTCGGAACCATTAATAAATAAGGGGACCAAATTGTATTTAGCATTATCTGTTCTGAAGTTTTGCATTACCACAACCTTAGCATCTTGAAAAGGATTGGGAATAATAGCTTTATTGGTATTTACTGTAAAATCAACCTCTTGGCGATTATATCTAAATTCAGCTAAGGTTGCAGGTTTTACCTCACCGCTTATACTAACTTTAGGGTTAATTACAAAAAACCTACGAGTTAAAATCACATCACTTTCATCAAAATTTCGATAAACCTTTAGGATGTAATTACCGCTTATTCGAGGTTTCATTTCATTACCTGGAATTCTAACTTGGTAATTAACGTATTGGGTAAAGGTATTTCTTGAAAATTTAAAATCTCTAATTTCTTCAAAAAAGGCACCATCTAAATATTCTTGTGGCTGTAAATCACTTTTATTCCACTGATAATCACAATGAATTAAAGTATATTGATAATAATCATTGTTAGCCGTTAATTCATCAAAAGTCAGAATTAAAGCTTCCCTTGAACCAAGAGAAAATACAGGAACGGGGTCTTGAACTCCTGTATTTAAAAGACGTACACTTTTAATATTAGGTTCATAAACCGCATCTGCATAAAGCATTTGTTTTTGAGCGCCCGCTTTAATAAAAGATAGACTTAATAAAAAGATGATACACAGTTTTATTAACTTCATTATTCTAATTTATTATAGAGTTGAAGAGCTCTTCATACTCTGCATTTTTGGATGAAATCTCATTTAATAACAACTTATATGCCTTATTTATTTCATTATATTTTTGATTGTTATTAATTATTTCTGGATTCGCTAAATCCATTTCCATTTTTTGTTTTTTTTGATCTAATTCATTCAGACTTTTTTCAATACTTGCCAATTTTTTTTCTGCCAATTTTTGATCATTATCTGAATCAGAATTTTTTGGTTTAGGCGCAGGTTCAGCTTTCACCGCAACAGGTTTAGGCGTATTGGCTGCAATTTTTGCTTGCTCTTTTTCTTGTTTTTCTACCCACCAATTATATTCTTCATAGGTTCCAGGATATTCCCTAATCACCTGATCTTCTATCCACCAAATTTTATTGGCAATTTGAGAAACAAAATAACGATCGTGAGAAACCACTATAAAACTACCTTCATAATTTTGTAATGCTTGAATAAGTATTGAAATACTATTCATATCAAGGTGGTTGGTAGGCTCATCTAATAATAGAAAATTAGATTTGCTAATTAGGGTTTTTGCAAGCGCTACTCGAGCTTTTTCGCCCCCAGATAATACTCTAATTTTTTTATGAACATCATCACCGGTAAATAAGAAACAACCTAAAACGGTTCTTAATTCTACTTCTTTTTTATCTTGAGCAAATGAGGCTAATTCTTCGAGTAAGGTATTATTAACATTTAAAGATTCTAATTGATGCTGGGCATAAAAAGATGGAATAACATTATGTCCAATTTTACTTAATCCTTCAACAGGTTCTGTTCCTGCAATAATTCTTAACATGGTAGATTTACCCCTACCATTGGCTCCAATTAATGCAATTTTATCTCCTCTTAAAATCTCAATGCTTGAGTTATTTAGAATTACCTTATCTCCGAAGGCTTTTTTAACATCTTTTAATTCAGAAACGGTTTTACCGGATTGTTTCTCTACCTCAAATCTTAAATTAATTTTTGGAGCTTCGCTGCTTACTTCTTCTACTCGTTCAATTTTATCTAGCGCTTTTTCTCTTGATTTTACGAGAGTAGCTTTAGATGCTTTGGCCTTAAATCGCTCTATAAAACGTTCTTGCTGTCTAATATAAGCTTGCTGATTATCATATGCCTTTTGTTGAATTTCTTCACGTTCGGCTTTGGTTTCAATATAATTAGAATAATTGCCTGGATATGAGGTAATACGTGCATTAGCTACTTCAGCAATACGCGTAACCATGTTATCTAAGAAATATCTATCGTGAGATACTACAATAACACTTCCATCATAATCTTTGATATACTCTTCTAACCATTGAATTGAAGGTAAATCTAAGTGGTTGGTTGGCTCATCTAATAATAATAAATTAGGGTTTTGAAGAAGTAATTTCCCTAACATTACCCTCATTCTCCAACCTCCACTAAATTGTTTCAAAGGTTTTTCTAGTTCATGTGTTTCAAAACCTAAACCTTCTAAAACTTCAGCAGTTTTATGATGAATATTATACCCGTCGAGTGATTCATACTCGGTTTGAACCTCACTTAATTTACTCATTAAACTGTCCGAATGGTCTGTTTCCATTCGAGCATAAATTGAATTCAGTTCCTTTTCTAATTCAAGAACTCTACTAAATGCTTGTAATGCAACATTAAAGATAGATTCATCGGTTTCATAAGAAAGTAAATCCTGATTTAAAAACCCTATGGTAAGATCTTTAGGTTTAGAAAGCGAACCTCCGGTTAAACTAAATTCACCGGTAATTATTCGTAATAAAGTGGATTTTCCAGTACCATTTAAACCTACTAAACCAATACGCTCTTTAGGTTTTACAAAAAAATCAGTTTCCTGATATAAATACCTCCCGCCGAAATCAAAAGAAAAATTAACTAAATCAATCATTATGTCGCAAAAATAGCATTTTTTAAGTATTAGGCCTTAGCTTATTAAAGCCTGTTTTAAAAATTTGAAGAATTTTCTGCTAAAGATTTCAAAATTATTCTTCCCACAAGGAAAAAAATTTAAACCTGATTTTCTGTCCTTTAAGCATCTTAATTAATAAAAAATTTAAATTAAAACTGAATTAGCATGGCTTTTGAAGAATAATTAGACATGTTCTTCACTCTATCCATTATATTTTTTTTAAATTTAAATAATCCGGCACCAATAATTGGTTTTAAAGATTTGGAACCGCGATTACAAAATCCAAATAATGACACCGTTTACATCATTAATTTTTGGGCTACTTGGTGCAAGCCATGTGTAGAAGAACTGCCCTATTTTGAAGAAATTACCCATGAATTTAAGGACCAAAAAATCAAAGTATTATTGGTTAGTCTTGATTTTAAATCGAAAAGGGAATCAGCATTAATCCCTTTTATTAATAAAAATAAAATCAAATCTGAAGTAGTTTTATTATATGAACCCGATGCTAATTCATGGATATCTAAGGTAGATTCTACTTGGTCTGGTGCAATTCCAGCTACTTTATTCCTAAAGAAAGATAAGAGAAAATTTTTTGGAAATAGTTTTGAAAAAGAAGAATTGTTTAATGAAATAAAATTATTTAATAATTAATATAAATGAAAAAGTTAATAAAAATATCTGGTCTTATTTTAACTGTAGCTCTAGGAGTTATGGCAATGAATTTTCCGACAGAAAATGGGTATAAAGTAGGTGATAAAGCTGCCGATTTTAATCTCAAAAATGTAGATGGTAAAATGGTTTCCTTAAGCCAATTTAAAAAAGCTAAAGGCTTTATTGTAGTTTTTACTTGTAACCATTGCCCTTATGCTGTTGCTTATGAAGATCGTATTATTGATTTAAACAAAAAATTTGCATCAAAAGGGTATCCTGTAATTGCTATAAATCCGAATAACCCAGAAAAAGAGCCAGAAGATAGTTATGAAAATATGGTGAAAAGAGCTAAAGAAAAGAAATTCACTTTTCCTTACCTTTTTGATGAGGGACAAAAAATTTATCCTCAATATGGTGCAACCCGTACCCCCCATGTTTACGTCCTATCTAAAAAAGGAAATGATTTAATTGTGTCTTATATTGGGGCTATTGATGATAATCATGAAGAGCCTGAAAATGTTAAGACAAAATATGTTGAACTTGCGGTAAATGCTCTTTTGGATGGTGGCACACCAGAGGTTACATTTACCAAAGCCGTAGGCTGTACCATCAAAAAATAAATATTTCATTTTGGGTTTTTTAGATTTTGATGGATAAGGCTCTGAAGGGATTCAGAGCCTTTTTTATTTAATCTCAATAAAAAAGCCCTGGAAATAAAATTCCAAGGCCCTAATATTTTTAAAAAATTTGGTTTCTTTAATTCAAAGAATGTCCCATTTTTTCTTTTTTGGTTTTAAGATAATGTTCATTATGTGGGTTAGATTTTATTCTCAATGGAACTGAATCTACTATTTCCAACCCATAACCTTCTAAACCGGCCCTTTTAGTTGGATTATTAGAAATCAACTTCAATTGAGAAAGGCCTAAATCTCTTAAAATTTGGGCCCCAACGCCATAATCTCTTTCATCCATTTTAAATCCTAATTGCAAGTTAGCTTCAACGGTATCTAAACCTTGCTCTTGTAATTTATAGGCTTTTAATTTATTCATTAAGCCAATTCCACGTCCTTCTTGATTTATATATAAAATTACTCCTCTACCCGCTTCATTAACCATTCTCATGGCCTCATGCAATTGTTCACCACAATCACAACGGCAGCTACCGAAAATATCACCCGTAATACATGAAGAGTGCACCCTAACTAAAACTGGTTCATCTGTAGTTACATCACCTTTTACTAAAACTAAATGTTCTTGATCCGTATTGGTTTGTCTAAAAGCAATCAGGTCAAAATCTCCATAGGCAGTAGGCATTTGAACTGAAATTTCTCGTTTTATTAAACTTTCATTTTTTAAACGATAAGATATCAAATCTTTGATAGTTACCACCTTTAAGTCAAACTTTTTGGCTACAACCATTAAATCAGGCAGGCGTGCCATGGTCCCATCTTCATTTAAGATTTCTACAATACAACCAGCAGGTTCAAATCCCGCAAGGCGCGCTAAATCGATAGCAGCTTCTGTATGACCAGCTCTTCTTAAAACTCCGCCAGTTTTAGCAATCAGCGGAAAAATATGGCCCGGTCTTCCTAAGTCTGATGCTTTAGTTTCTGGATCAATTAAAGCTTGTACTGTTTTAGCCCTATCTGAGGCAGAAATACCCGTGGTGCAGCCTTTACCCAACAAATCTACCGAAACTGTAAATGCAGTTTCATGAGTTGCAGTATTGCGGCCCACCATACGTTCTAACTCCAATTCGTTACAACGCTCCTCAGTAAGAGGCACACAAATTAAACCCCTCCCCTCTTTGGCCATAAAATTGATCATTTCAGGAGTAACATTACGGGCTGCTGTTAAAAAATCGCCTTCATTTTCACGATCTTCATCATCAACAACGATAACCATTTTGCCGTTTTTGATATCCTCAATTGCCTCAGCAATTGTATTTAATTTTAGCTCTTCCACTTGTTTAAATTTGCGAGTGCAAAATTACCAAAATTATATGGCATTCACTTAAAAATAGACTAAAATTAACTAATACCAACTGCTTTTTATATTTTTGCCCTAAATGCCGCTTACACAAGACCAACAAGATAAGAAAAAACTATTTTGGCTTTATGGCTCCAGCCTGTTTTTTATAATAGCCGGAATTGTGGGAACTATCTTTGAGTTCGAATACGTTTATTTATTACCTGCCTTACTCCTTATTGCCCTTTTAGCAACTTTATCATTAGATAAGTTAGTGTTTTTAAGTGCAATTTTAGTCCCGCCAAGTATAAATTTTCAAGACATAGGTTTGGGTTTAGGCATGATACTCCCCTCCGAGCCCTTAATAATCGGCATTTTTCTATTGGGTATTTTCAAATTCCTAATCGAAGAAAATTATGATAAGAAAATCATAAAACACCCCATAAGTATTGCCATAATAATTTATTTAGGCTGGATGGCCATTTGCATCGGACCCAGCTCTATGCCTTTAGTATCGCTCAAATTTTGGCTAGCTAAGTTTTGGTATGTCTTTGTATTTTACTATTTATTTTCATTAATAATTAAAAAACAAAACAATATTAGCGCCTGGTTTTGGGCGGTAATAATTCCTTTAAGTGGAGTAATTGTTTATGTAGTAATAAGGCATGCTGAATATCAATTTGGTAGAGATATTTTTATCCATGTAATTCAACCATTTTTTGATAATCATGGAATTTATTCATCCATGTTAGCCATGTTTGTTCCGTTTTTATTTGTGGCAGCCATTCGTGGTGATCTCTTTAATTACGGGGCTTTTCGTCGCTCTATTTTCTTTTTCCTTGCGGGATTATTCGTATTTGCTATCATTTTTAGCTATACCCGTGCAGCATGGGTTAGTTTAATGGTTGCCCTTGCGGGATTTGTAGTGCTAAGCTTACGTATTAATATCCAACTTATCTTCGGAACCATAGCATTAGCCTTGGTTTTAGGATTTTCTTTTCAAGGACAATTAATTATGAAACTCCAGGAAAATAAACAAGGAAGTTCTAGTAAAGATATTGAAGACCATTTGCAAAGTGCCACTAATATAACTAATGACCCATCTAACTTAGAGCGTTTAAATAGATGGAGCTGCGCCTACAGAATGTTCCGAGACAAACCCATTTTTGGATTTGGACCGGGAACCTTTACTTGGCAATATGCACCTTACCAATTATCTTATCAGATGACCATTATTTCTACCAATTTCGGAACATTAGGAAATGCCCACTCCGAATATTTGGGTCCTCTAGCTGAAATGGGATTTTTAGGTTTTATTAATTGGTTAGGTTTAGTGTTAACTCTGGCTTATTTTGGAGTTAGAAACTATTACCGGGCTGTTGATGCAAAAATTAAAATGTTAAGCTTAGCCACCATCTTAGGTTATGTAACTTATTTTGCCCATGCATTTTTGAATTCGTACTTGGAATACGATAAAATAGCTATGCCATTTTGGTGTTTTGCGGCAATCATAACCATTACGGATTTATATTTTGTAGAAAAACAAAAAAATGAAAATTCTATTTCTGCATAATAAACCCCCATACCCGCCCAAAGATGGAAGCGCTTTAGCAACTTTTAATATGGCAATGGGTTTAGCAGACTTAGGACATGAGGTGCATATTCTATGCATGAATACCCATAAACATTATTTGGATATCAGTAAAATTCCTGAAAATATTTCAAAAAAAATAAATATTACCCCTGTTGATATTGATACTAAAATTAGAATTATTCCCTTTTTAAAAAATTTATTATTTAGCTCAAGAGCCTATAATCTAGAGCGATTCATTCAAAAGAAATTTGAAAATGAGTTGATTTCAATTCTTAAAAAAATTGATTTTGATATCATTCAAATGGAGGGATTGTACACAGCTCCATATTTAGAAATTGTTAAGAAAACAAGCAAAGCTAAAACCGTTAATCGGAGCCATAATATGGAGTTTGAAATATGGGAACGAAAGGCAAAAAATACTCATAACTTATTGAAAAAATTATATTACCAAATAATTTCTAAACGATTAAAAAATGAAGAAATATTTTGGTTTAATAAATTTAATGGATTTATAGCAATCAGCCATCGAGACTTAAATAAGGCTATAGAATTGGGATTGAAAAACTCTTCAGTAGTTATACCGGTTGGAGTTCCCCAAAAAAATAATACGATTAATTATAGCAAAAAAAACTTTTTTTATTTAGGCTCAATGGATTGGGAACCGAATCAGGAAGCCATGAATTGGTTTTTAAAGGAGGTTTGGCCTGAATTTCATAATAAATATCCAGAATGGCTTTTTTTCCTTGCGGGAAGAAATATGCCACAATCATTTAAAAACATTAAATTAGAAGGATATATCAATTGCGGAGAAATTGAAGATTTAAGTTTATTTTTATCAGATAAAAATGTTTTGGTTTCGCCTTTATTTAGTGCAGGTGGTATAAGAGTTAAATTAGTTGAAAGCATGATGGAAGGCCGCTGCATTATAGCCAGCGATATTGCTGCTGAAGGAATTTTAATTGAAAATGGAATTAACATTTTAATCGCAAATGATAAAAATGAATTTATAAAACAAATGGAGGTGGTAATTAATAACCCTAATCAAATCGAAAAAATTGGTCGTGCAGCCCAAAAATCTGCTCAAGGTCAGTTTGATTTAAATATATTAAGCAATCAATTAATTCATTTTTATAAAAGCCTTTAAATAGGATGAAACTATTTTTTGAAATATTCTTTTGGAGCTGCTTAGTACCTGTTTTTCACAGTTATATTAGCTTCCCTATTTCATTAAAATGGTTTAAAATTAAAAAACGTAATTATACCGAAAAATTACCTGAAGGATTAAGCATATTAATGGCTGCCCATAATGAAGAGAAGGTAATTAAAGCAAAAATTGAGTCCTATTTAAAATTATTAAAAAGCAAGGAATTAAAAATTGAATTTTTAATTGGTTCTGATAATTCGACAGACCATACCAATCAAATAATCCAAGAATACGCAATAAAACATCCCGAAATCATATTATTTGACTATAAAGAACGAAAAGGGAAACCGGGTATAATTAATGAATTGGTTTTAAATGCTAAATATGAGATTTTGATGTTAACCGATGCCAATGTTTTATTTAGCGAAGATTTATTAATTAAAGTTTTACCCGAATTTCAGGATAAAAAAACCGGATTAATTGGAGCTAATATTATTAGCGAAGGATTGAAAAAAGACGGGATAAGTATATCAGAAGACAGCTATTTACAAAGAGAAACCAAAATAAAATTTTTGGAGGGAGAACTTTGGGGATCCATGATTGGAGCTTTTGGTGCTTGTTATTTTCTAAGAAAAGAATTGTATCAAAATGTACCCAAAGGATTTATTGCTGATGATTTTTTTATTTGCATTAAAGTTATAGAACAAAACTATGATGCCCGATTATTACCAAATGCAATTTGTTTTGAAGATGTTTCCAATAAAATGATGGAAGAATTTAGAAGAAAGAAAAGAATTGCCACCGGTAATTGGCAAAATCTATTCTATTTTAAATCGCTTCTTCCTAAATTAAAAATTGGGGTTGCCTATAGTTTTATATCGCATAAGATATTTAGATGGATTAGCCCTGTTTTGCTGATTTTTTCGTTTATACTTTTAATTGTTCTGAACTTATTCAACATTCTTTTATATAAAATTTTACTTGCAATAGCTTTATTGATATTACTTATTCCAATCCTTGATTATTTTTTACAAAAAATAAAAATCAATTTTCTCCCTTTCAGATTCATAAGCCACTTTTTGGCCATGAATCTTGCACTTTTAAACGGTTTAATCAATTACTCAAAAGGGGTAAAACAAAATACTTGGACCCCAACTCAAAGAAACCAATAAATTATGGAAATTAATGAAAATCAAGAATTCGCTTCATTTTTAGCACATGATTTAAGAAGCCCCTTAGCTCAAATTCATTCTCTGATTACTATCATGGAAATGAATCCAGACCCCGAGTTTATTAAAGAAACTGGGGAAAAAATTAAACAGTTAATAGAATTACAACTAATCAATTATAATGATTTATTATATTATTATAAATATGATAATTCAAATCCTGAACCTATTGAGTTAAAAGCTTATTCATTAAATAATTTATTAAATGAAATAGTTGAAAAATGGGAATCTATTTATCCAGAATATAAGAATAAAATTATTTTAGATTTAAATGATTCTATTCAAATTAATTGTAAAAAAGATCTATTTAATTATATACTCTTAACCCTTTTACAAAGAGTCTTCCCTTATTTAAATCCTTCCCATGTTTTGTTAATTCAAAATCAAACATCTGCGCAAGCAAAAGATTTAATAATTACATTTGATTCTGATAAATTTAATTGGGATGAACTAATTAAAAAATTTAGGAAATCGGATCGAGATGGTTTAGTAAAGAACCTAGGTTTAGATTTATTTCAATCCATTGAATTAGGAAAATTAATGGGTATGAAAATTCATTATCAAAATAATAATTCTGAAAATAAAATTTACCTCAGCTTTGAATAGCTTAATTCAAAAAGGTTTTCAAGCTAATAATATAGCTAAAAAAAGCCTGCCTTATTCAATTATTAGTCCACCAATTCTCTTTAAAGAAAGAGCCGAATTTTTAGTTCTTATTCGTGCTAAAACTAAACGCGCTAATGCTTCGCCGTAAGAAGTTTGAGCTTGTCTTAATTCCAAATAATCACTTGTACCTGTTTTATATCTTTCTAAGGCTATATCTAAATTCTCTTTAGCGATTACAACATTTTGCTCTTCAAGATCTAACAAGTTTTTATTGGTTTGAAACTCTGCCAAACTTCTATAAAACTCTCCTAAGGTATTGTTTTTTAATTCATCAACAGAGGTCTTTGAAATTAAATTATTAATTCGAGCAATTCTTAATGAATTATAATACTTACCTCCATTAAACAAATTCATACTGGCAGTTACATTTCCTGTAAAACCATTACTTTGATTCAATAGAGAAAATCCTGCTTGATTTTCTTGACGATTAATATTGTAACCGCCATTTAAAGTGATGGTTGGAAATAAATAAGATTGGTATTCTTTAAGTTCTTTTTCTGCAGCTTTTAAATTAAACTCAGCAGCCAAAATATTAGAGTTTTTAGTCAATACTCCAGCTTTAATTTCTTCTGGGTTCAGCTCTTCATTAAATGATATAGAATCACTAGCTGTAAATTTGAAATCAGGATCACGACTTAACAAAATATTTAATTCGATTTTCTTTTGATCTAAAATTTGCTTTTGACTTAAATAAACATTTTTCTGAGCATTCAAATCAACCTTGGCTTGCAATAATTCTACTTTATTACCGGTACCTATATTTAATCGGGCATTTGCTAAACTCACCCTTTCTTCTGAAATTTTAATTAAGTCTAATAAAGATTCTAAATAGCTCTGCAAACCTAAAATTTCAAAATAGCTTTGTTGAATTTGCATCACCAAATTTTCGAGCTGGTAACGGGTTGAATATACTTGACTCTCTTCAAGGTAATCATACTTTTTATTAACGGCAAACATTTTTAATCCGTCAAAAACGGTCCACGATAACAGAAGTGAACCATTGATATTATTAGAACCCACCCTATTTTGATTTACAGTTAAACCATTGGAGAAATTTTGTCTAATATTAGTATTACTCCCGCCCATTATTCCATTGGCTGATAATACAGGGAAGAATCCAGCATTACCCGGTATTGAGTTAATACGTGCAATTTCTTGCTGATTACGTGCTATTTTTAATTGATAATTATTGCTAATACCTAGTTCTACCGCGTTTTGTAAACTCAAATTTTCTTGAGCATAAGCTGAACCCCAACAAAATAAAATAAATATTAATGATTTAATTTTCATTATTTCCCCTCCTCCAAAACAACAGTTTCTGATTCAATTTCACTAATTGGTTTTTCTAAATGTTCTCCTCTATGTTCTCCTCTTGAAAAGAGGCTATAAATAGCTGGAATGACATATAATGTTAATATTAATGAAAACATAATTCCACCAACAATAACAATTCCCATTGGTATTCTACTTTGAGCTCCAGCACCTAAAGCTAAGGCAATAGGCAAAGCACCTAAAGCGGTTGCTAAGCTAGTCATTAAAATAGGCCTTAAACGCATGGCAGCTGATTCAACGGCAGCATCAATTTTATTCATTCCTGATTCCCTTAGCTGATTCGCAAATTCTACAATTAAAATTCCATTTTTGGTTACTAAACCTATTAACATAATAATTCCAATTTGTGAGAATATGTTAATGGTTTGATTAAAGTACCATAATGATAATAAAGCACCCGCCAATGCTAGTGGTACCGTAATCATTATCATTAATGGATCAATAAAACTTTCAAACTGCGCAGCCAATAAAAGATATACTAATAATAAAGCGAATAAAAACGCGAAATTGGTATTAGATGAACTCTCTGCAAAATCTCTTGAAGGGCCTGATAAAGCCGTGGTAAATGACTCATCCAATACTTTATCTGCAATTTTATACATGGAATTGATTCCGTCTCCCAAAGTTTTACCTGGAGCTAAACCTGCGCTAATTGTAGCCGATCTATAACGATCATAATGATATAATTGGGGCGGACTACTTTCTTCAACTATATTCACTAAATTATCTAATTGAACCAATTCACCTGTTTGTGATCGTACATAAATTGATTTTAGATCTAATGGCTGCTCTCTATTTTCGCGGTCAACCTGACCAATTACCTGATATTGTTTACCGGTCATATTAAAATATCCAAACCTTCGGCCTGAAAATGCTAATTGTAAGGTTTGGCTTATATCTGCAACAGAAACCCCTAATTCATTGGCTTTTTCTCTGTTAATAGTAACATTTAATTCGGGTTTATTGAATTTTAAATTAACATCAACACCTAAAAAGGTACTATCTTGTCTAACCTCAGATAAAAACTTAGGCAAATAGGTTCTTAGTTTTTCAAAATCTGAATTTTGCAACACAAACTGAACCGGTAAACCACCCCGCGGTCCCCCGCCTGATGAAATAGTTTGCTCCTGAATAATAAAAGCTCTCCCATCTGGAATTTGATTAAATGCAGGATTTATTGAATTAATTATTTGCTGTTGGCTTCTATTTCTTTCGTCCGGATTATTAAGAGCAATCCTCATAAAACCCGTATTTGCAGCACCTGAACCTGTAAAGCCAGGAGAGGTTACTGAAATCAACACCTCTCTTTCTGGAACAGAATCTTGAACAATACCTACCATTTTTTTAATATAGGCGTCCATATATTCAAATGATGCTCCTTCTGGAGCTGTAAGAGAAACCCTAAATGAAGAACGATCTTCTAAAGGGGCTAATTCTTGCTTTAAACCTGGATAGATTAATAATATTAATGCGATAGAAAGACCTATTATACCAAAAGCTGCAGGCTTTCTATATTTCATAAATGAGTTAAGCGATTTTCGGTATGATTCTACCATCCAAACAAAAAAGGGTTCTGACCAAGTATAGAATTTAGAATGTTTATGAACCGATTTGGTTAATTTTAAATTTAATACTGGGGTTAAAGTAAGCGATACAAATGCAGAAATTAAAACGGCTCCTGCAATTACAATCCCGAATTCTCTAAATAAAGCACCAACAAATCCTTGTAAAAATATTACAGGCAAAAATACAGCCGCTAGCGTAAGTGAAGTAGAAATTACAGCAAAATAAATCTCATTTGTGCCTTTTTCAGCAGCATCAAATTTATTCATTCCGCCTTCTAATTTTTTATATATATTTTCCGTTACAACAATACCATCATCTACAACCAAACCAGTGGCTAAAACTATAGCTAATAAGGTTAATACATTAATAGTAAAGCCAAAAAGGTACATTATAAAAAAGGCACCTATTAAAGAAACAGGAATATCAATTAAAGGGCGCAATGCAATTAACCAATCCCTAAAGAATAAATAAATAATAATAACAACTAGAAAAAATGCAATGAAAATAGTTTCCTGAACCTCATGTATAGAATTACGAATGAAGGTAGTATTATCTAAAGCAATATCTAAGTAAATATCCTTAGGCATTTCAGTTTTTAACTGCTCATACCTTCTATAAAATTCATCAGCAATATCAATATAATTAGATCCTGGTTGAGGCACTAATGCCAAACCAACCATTGGTACTCCATTCTCACGTAAAATAGTTTCTTCATTTTCTGGACCAAGTCGGGCATAACCAACATCTTTAAATCGAATTACGTTTCCATTTTCAACTTTTAGAATAAGGTTATTAAACTCGTCTTCGGTAACCAGTTTTCCGACTGTTTTAACAGTTAGTTCGGTAGCATTTCCAGTAATTTTCCCAGAAGGTAATTCAACATTTTCTTTGTTTAATGCATTAAAAATATCTAATGGGGTAAGTTTGTAAGAAGCTAATTTGGCAGGGTCCATCCAAAGCCTCATTGCATATCTTTTCTCTCCCCATATTTGAACTGTACTAACTCCCGGTATCGTTTGTAAACGCTCTTGAATAACATTTACAGCATAATCAGTAACCTGCATATGGTTACGAGTACTTGATTGCACCGTCATTGCCACAATTGCATCCGAATTTGCATCTTGTTTAGATACAACCGGAGGAGCATCTATATCCTGAGGTAATTGACGAACGGCTTGTGAAACCTTATCTCTCACGTCATTTGCAGCCGCCTCTAAATCAACATCCAAATCAAACTCAACTGTAATAACACTAGCCCCTTGATTACTAGAACTGGATATATTTTTAATTCCGGCAATTCCATTGATTGCTTTTTCAAGTGGTTCGGTAATTTGAGTTTCAATAATATCAGCATTCGCACCGGTATAACTGGTCCGAACATTTATAATGGGTGGGTCTATTGACGGAAATTCTCTAACTCCTAAAAAAGTAAAACCTATACCTCCAAAAACTAAAATTAAAACATTTAAAACGATAGCCAAAACAGGCCGTTTTAAACTAATACTTGCTAAACTGGCCATATTAATTTACTCTATCTAATGTTACCTTTGAATTAGGTCTAATTTGCATAATACCCGAAATAATAACGGTATCCCCTTCATTTAGTCCAGAACTTACTTGAACAGAAGTATCACTTCTGTATCCAGTCATTATGTCAACCGGAACGGCTTTACCGCCTTTGTATAAATAAACCTCTTGTCCCTTAAGTTTAGGAATTACGGCTTGGGTAGGAATTAATATTGCATTATTCTCTTTTTCTAATGTTAATTGGATTAATGCAAAATTCCCTGGAAACAATTCCCCATTTGGATTTGGGCATTCTCCTCTAACGGTTAAGGTTCTTGTGCTTAAATTTAAACTTGAATTTAATGCATAAACTCTACCTTCATAATCTTTGTTGCTTCCCTCAACTCTAAAAGTTAATCGATCCCCTACTTTAATTTTATTAGCATAACGCTCAGGTACAGAAAAATCTATTTTTAATGGATCCGATTCAATAATTGTTGTAATTAAAGTGGTTGGACTAACATAAGCGCCTTCATAAATATTTTTTAAACCCAATCTTCCTGAAAATGGGGCTCTTATTTCAGTCTTAGCAATTTGAGCCTCTAATAATTCTTTTTCTGCCTTTAAAGTATTTAGCTGATTCAATACTGCGTCGTATTCTTGCTGACTAACCCCTTGAATTTTTAATAATTGAGCTTGTCTATCTTCATTTTTTTCAGCTAACTCAATTTGAAGTTTGATTCGCTTTAACTGGGCAGAAAGGTCGGCATCATTAATTTTTAGAATTAAATCTCCTTTTTTTACATAAGTTCCTTCTTTAAAAGGAATGCTAATTACCTTGCCGCTAAGCTCCGGACGAAGTTCAACTTCTTGTCCACCAACTAAAGTCCCTGTGGCTTGAATAACATTTTCCATTGGACCAGTTTTTACAATGATCCCTTCAGTTACAGCGGCAAATCCCCCCTTAGAACCATTGGTTTCAGCAACAAGTTTTTTATCTCTACTGTATTTATTGTAAATTAAAAAGGCAATAAGTGCCACCACAACAACTATAATAAGCGTCTTTTTCACAATCTATTTTTTAATTCTTTTAAAATTCACTTTCACTTTATCTTGAGGCAATTCATTCAAATTTAAAGTCACCTTTTCTAAAACTGAATAAAAAAGCTCTCTATCATTATCATTTAATCCTTCTAATGCCTTTTGGTTGGTTAATCGTATGGCATCTTTAATTTTGGGTAAAACCTGCAGAGCCTTGGTTGTAATTTCTAAACAATGGGCCCTTCTATCCAATTCATTTGGTTTTCTTATGATTAAGCCTTTTTTGGACAATACATCTAAAATTCTAACCATGGATACTTTATCAATCCCTAATAATTCCGCCACATGCTGTTGAGTAAACAAGCCCTTCCCTTCTTCAATAGCTATTAAAACCGAAAAATGTCTGTCAAAATCAACCCCTTCTAATGAATTGGTTAATGCCCCATAATACATTCGCGTAAGCCTAGCAAAAGCTCTAGCTAAAGGCATCTGCCTGATATTTAATTCATTTCCCAATTCTCAATAATTAGTTAGCAAAATTAACTATTTACATAACATATATTATTCCAAATCGTTTAGGGATTTAATTTTTTCTACAAAAAAAAATCCCGTAAGCCAAAGCTCCGGGATTTGTATAAATAAAATCCAAAAAATTAAACCACAATATTCACAATTCTACCCTTAACGAAAATAAATTTTTTCAAAGGTTTAGATTCCATCCATTTTTGTACAATTTCATCAGCCATAACAATTTCCTGAGCGGCATTCTGATCCATATCTAAAGGCAACTCAATATTAGTTCTTGTTTTTCCATTGATAGAAATTGGGTATGAGAAACTATTTTCAACCAAATAACTTTCATCAAAATTTGGCCAACCTGAATCTAAGATACTTGTAGCATTTCCGCTTAAACTCCAAAGTTCTTCACTTATATGCGGCGCAAAAGGAGATAAAACTTGCAATAAAGGAAGCAATATTTTTCTTTTATTACATTTCAACGTACTTAAATCATTAACACAAATCATAAAAGCCGCAACCGAAGTATTAAATGAGAATGCCTCAATATCTTCACTTACTTTTTTAATGGTTTTGTTTAAAATTTTATATTCCTCTTTATTAGGTTCTTCTTCACTTAATACAAACTTTTCTTCTTTGTAAAACAGCCTCCAAAGTTTCCCTAAAAATCGATAAACTCCTTCAATCCCATTAGTATTCCATGGTTTACTAAGTTCTAATGGGCCTAAAAACATTTCATATAATCTTAAAGTATCAGCCCCATATTTTTCAATAACATCATCCGGATTTATCACGTTATATCTTGACTTAGACATTTTCTCTACTTCTCTTAAAGTAAAGAAATCGCTAGATCCTGACTCCGAAATAAAAGCTGAATTTAATTCAAATTCACCTCCCCATTTCTTGAAAGGCTCAATTAACAAGCGATCAAATTCATCAACAAACTCTATAGGGGCAACATTCCAGGTTATCTTGCTTGCTTCAATTCCAGCGTTCCCTTTTATAGCTTTAAAAGTATGGCTTGCGCGATGGCTATTTTCTTTGGCAAAATATTCTTTAATAAATAAAAATTCCCCTAATGCCAATTCGGCTTTTAACCTTTTGGCTGAGCAATAAATTTTATTTTTCGGTGCTTCAAATGGAATTAAGTTTCCTTTTTCATCGTACTCCTCCATGTTTTGAACATATCCAATAAAAGCACTTACCCCTTGAATCATTCCTTGATTAATCAATTTCTTGAAGGGCTCATCAAAAGGAATAAATCCGCGGTCATACAAAAATTTCGTCCAAAACCTAGAATACAATAAATGCCCGGTAGCATGTTCAGAACCACCTAAATATAAATCGACATTAGACCAATATTCTATTTTATTTTTTGCAGCGAAAGATTCTTGATTTTTAGGATCTGTATACCTTAAAAAATACCAAGAAGAACCTGCCCAACCCGGCATAGTATTAGTTTCTAATGGATATTCATTCCCATCTTCTGCTTTATAAACCCAATTTTTAGCCCTGCCTAATGGTGGTTCTCCTTCTTCTGTTGGTTTATACTCATCAATTGAGGGTAAATTCAAAGGAAAATCCTCATCCTTAATGATATAGGGCAAATTATTTTTGTAATAAACAGGGAAAGGCTCGCCCCAGTAGCGCTGTCTGCTAAATCCGGCATCGCGCAAGCGGAAATTAACCTTACCTTTACCAATATTCATTTCCTCTAGTCGAGAAATAACAGCTTTAACAGCATCTTTTACTTCTAAACCATTTATAAAATCTGAATTAATTAAAATTCCATCTTTGGCTTCAAAAGCGGCTTCCTCTAAATTAATATTCCCTGATTTCGGACTAACTACTTGAATTATTGGAAGATTAAAAAATTTAGCAAATGCAAAATCTCGGGAATCATGAGCAGGAACCCCCATCACTGCGCCGGTGCCATAACCCGCTAATACATAATCGGCAATCCAAACGGGGATTTTCTGACCAGAGAATGGGTGAATAACATAAGCACCCGTAAATTTTCCAGAAATGGTTTTTGACTCTCCTAATCGCTCTCTTTCCGATCTATTTTTAGCCCAATTCACATAGGTTTCAACCTCTGCATTTTGAGCATGAGTGGTAATTTTTGAAACCAAATCATGTTCAGGAGCTAAAACCAAAAAAGAAGCTCCAAAAATGGTATCTGGTCGGGTAGAAAATACTTCAAGAGATTCATCAAAACCGTCTAATTTAAACTGAATACTAGATCCTTCAGATCTGCCTATCCAATTTCTTTGTTGTTCTTTAATAGCCTCTGACCAATCAATTTGATTTAAGCCTTCGATTAAACGATCTGCGTAAGCGGTAATTCTTAAAAACCATTGTTTCATTGGTTTTTTAATCACCTCAAATCCGCCTCGTTCCGATTTACCATCTTTAACCTCTTCATTAGCTAAAACGGTACCCAAAGCCGGACACCAATTTACCATTGCTTCCGCTATATAGGCAAGACGATAATTTAATAAAATTTTTTGTTGCTGAGTTTCATCCCAACTATTCCAGTCCGATGCTGAAAATTCTTCGGTTTCGGTACAAAAAGCATTGACCTCTGAATTTCCAGAAGTGCTAAATTTAATAACTAAATCAGATATGGGTTTAGCCTTATTTTCTGAATTATCATACCATGAATTAAAAAGCTCTTTAAAAATCCATTGGGTCCATTTGTAATATTCAGGATCAGATGTTCTTATCTCTCTATTCCAATCATAAGCAAAACCAATATTATTCAATTGCTGCTTATATTTAGTGATGTTATTTTCAGTGGTTATTGCAGGATGTTGGCCTGTTTGAATAGCATATTGCTCAGCAGGCAAACCAAAGGCATCAAAACCCATGGGATGCAATACGTTAAACCCTTTAGTCCTCTTAAACCTAGAGTAAATATCAGAAGCTATATAACCAAGAGGATGCCCCACATGTAACCCAGCTCCTGATGGATAAGGGAACATATCCAAAACATAAAATGAAGCTCTATCATCTTCCTTAATAGCAAAAAGATTGGATTTTTTCCAAGACTCTTGCCATTTTTTTTCTATCTCTTTAAAATTATACGTACTCATATTGCTGGCAGCGAAAATAAGCCAATTAATTTAAAAATTACAGTATAAATCTGTTCTATTTCAGGCCTTCTTCAGCTATTTTTAAAGAAAGAAAATCAGAAAAATTAGAAAAAATAGCTCTTTTTCGTACTTTTGCCCATACACATCTACAAACCTTGACAAAAAATAATAAGAAAAGAGGTAAAGCCTCACAATTTCCTGCAATCATTAGTATATCTATGGTATTACTAATGACCGGACTCCTTTTATCTTTATTATTACATACCCAAAAAATATCAAATTATCTTAAAGAAAACATTACTGTTAAGGTATTTTTTGTGAGAGATTTAGGCTCAGATACCGTTTTATCTGCAAAAAAAGAAATCGAATCTTTTCCTGAAGTTAAGGAAGTTAAATTAGTTGATAAAACCCAAGCTGCTAAAGATTTTGAGCAAGAATTAGGTCAAGATTTTATTTCAATCATAGGTTATAATCCCCTTCCTGATGCACTTGAAATTTCCGTTAAAAGTGAGTTTGCCGATAATTCTAAGATTACAGAATTAAAACAAAAATGCTCCAAATTAACTGGTGTATTAGAAGTTAAATATGCGGCAAACCTAGTTGATCAAATAAATGAGAATGCACGGATAATTGGTTTAATAATGTTAAGTCTATGCATCATTTTCATTATTATTTCCATCATTTTAATAAATAATACCGTTAAGTTAGCCCTTTATGCTAATAGATTTATAATCAGATCTATGCAATTAGTAGGTGCAACCAATTGGTTTATTATTAAACCCTTCCTATGGAAAGGAATAGTAAATGGTTTTATTGGTGGCATTTTGGCCATAATTCTAACGTCAGGTATTTTGTATCTTGCTTATACTAATATTAAAGGTTTATTTGAACAAGTTACCTTTATTGAATTAGGATCTATTGCAGCTATCATTTTATTAGCTGGAATTTTATTTACCTTATTGAGCACTTGGAGAGCAAGTTCAAGATACTTAAAAATGAAAATTGAAGATTTATACTAAAAAATATTTATCATGAATAAAAAAGCTGAGGAAAAAGTAAGTACTATCAAACCAGAAAACAAATCAGGTTTTGCCTTTTCAAAACCGAACTATATCATAATGTTAATTGGTATAGCTGTAATTGCAATAGGCTTTACTTTAATGTACGGAAAAGAAGATATTTTCAGTTTTGAAAAAATAACATTAGCTCCATTAATCGTTTTATCTGGATTTGTTATTGAGGTGTTTGCTATTTTATATAAACCAAAAACTAAATAAATGGGGTATTGGGAAGCCATTATATTGGCTTTAATAGAGGGCTTAACAGAATTTTTACCTGTTTCTTCTACAGGTCACATGATAATTGGATCTTCTTTGATGGGCATTGCATCAGAAGATTTTACAAAAATTTTTACCGTATGCATTCAGTTTGGAGCTATTCTTTCGGTGGTAGTTCTTTACTACAAACGCTTTTTACAAAATCTACAGTTTTATTATAAACTCTTAGTTGCATTTATTCCTGCAGCGGTGTTCGGATTATTATTATCTGATTTAATTGATCAACTATTAGAAAATGTTTTAGTAGTTGCCATTATGCTTTTGATTGGCGGAATCATCTTCATTTTGCTCGATAAATGGTTTGAAAAAAGTGAAAATAATCCTGATCGAGAAATCAAATATCCAGAGGCTTTAAAAATCGGTTTTTTTCAGGTTATTGCAATGGTTCCAGGTGTTTCACGCTCAGCTGCCACAATAATTGGTGGTTTAACCCAAAAACTAAATAAAAAACAAGCCGCTGAATTTTCGTTTTTTCTTGCTGTTCCTACCATGTTTGCCGCAAGCTCTAAAACACTTTTAGACTATTTCATGGATGGAAATAGCTTTAGCAGTGAACAATGGAAAGTTTTAGCTCTAGGAAATATTGTAGCCTTTATTGTTGCCATTATTGCAATTAAAACCTTCATTGGATTTTTAACAAAACATGGTTTTAAACTTTTCGGATATTACCGTATTGTTTTAGGCCTTATTTTAATTGGCCTTTACCTTGCGGGAATTGATTTAAAAATTGTATAATGGATTTACCTAATAATTCAGGGCAAATATTTTTATTTAATAAACCTATTGGATGGACATCCTTTGACCTTGTCAGAAAAGTCAAAAACACCCTTAAAATGAAAAAAAAGGTTGGGCATGCGGGAACTTTAGATCCATTAGCTACAGGCTTATTAATTATTTGCACTGAACGAAAAACAAAAGAAATAGAATCCATTCAAGCATTACCTAAAGAATATACCGGAACTTTTGTTTTAGGCGCGAGCACTCCTTGTTTTGATTTAGAAAAAGAAGTCAATCAAACCAAAGATATTTCAGATATTACTGAAGAAAAAATTTTTAATGTTGCTCAATCCTTTTTGGGAGATCAAATGCAGGTCCCACCTATATTTTCTGCGGTAAAAGTTAATGGAGAAAGAGCATATAATTTAGCTCGGGAAGGTGCTGAAGTAGAATTAAAACCTAAGCCTATAACCATATATGAATTTGAAATAAACTCTATTCAATTACCTGAAGTTCACTTTAGGGTAAAATGTTCAAAAGGGACTTACATTAGAAGCTTAGCCAGAGATTTTGCATTGGCACTTGATAATATTGCTTATTTAACCAATTTAAAAAGAACTGCAATTGGTCATTATCGCATTGAAGATGCTTGGGAAGTTGATAAATTTGTAAAAGAATTTACAGGAGGGTTGAAATGAAAGTTTATCGAAGTTTAACTGAATTTAGTCCGCTTAAAAATGCCGTAGTTACTCAAGGTACTTTTGATGGCGTACATTTAGGCCACCAAAAAATATTAAAAAATTTACGGGCATTAGCTGATCAAAAAAATGGAGAAACGGTTTTGATTACATTTTTTCCTCACCCTAGGTTAGTTATTCAACCAGATGATCAAAGCTTAAAATTATTACAAACCCCCGACGAAAAAATTTCTGTTTTGTCAAAATCTGGAATAGACCATTTATTAATTGTTCCTTTTACCGAAGAATTTTCTAACTATTCAGCTTTACAATTTGTTCGTGAAATATTAGTAGAAAAAATTGGGGTAAAAACATTGGTGGTGGGTTATGATCACCGATTTGGTAAAAATAGAGAAGGATCTATAGAAACCTTAAAAGAATTGGCCCCCACTTTCGATTTTGAAGTTCATGAAATTCCAGCTCATGACATTAATGAAGTAGCTGTAAGTTCAACAAAAATCAGAAATGCATTAAATTCAGGAAAAATTAAAGAGGCCAATCAATATTTGGGATACCCCTATGCCCTTAGCGGAATTGTTTCAAAAGGTCATAATATGGGTGAAAAAATCGGATTTAAAACAGCAAATATTCAAGTTCCTGAAAATTTCAAACTTATTCCAGATGATGGTGTATATGCAGTTTTTGCTTATGTAAAAAGTGTAAAATACAAAGGAATGGCAAATATTGGTAATCAACCTACTTTTAATAACCGAAATCACGCTATTGAAGTACACCTATTTGAATTTGATGAAAGTATCTACAACCAAGGAGTAAAAGTGGAATTAATTGGTAAAATTAGAACTGAAAAAAAATTCAATAATATCGAAGAATTGCAAAAACAATTGGCTTCAGACAAAATTACGGCATTGGAATTGCTTAATGAAGCGTAATTTTTAGTGTTTTGAAAAAGTATCTTTTATTTATTGTTTCCATATTAATTTTTAATATTCCCTTATTTGCACAAGTAGAAGAAGGTGAAGAAGAACCAGATTCAACTGAACTTAATGACTTTGAAGATGGGGAATTTCACTCAGAGGAAGATACCTCCTTTGAAGAACTCCTGTATAATTTGGGATACTATTTTGATTCATTAATGATTCCTTCTACCGATGTTTATGATATTTGGGATACAAGAAAAATCCATGTCTATCAGCAAAATTGGGCAGAACTTCCTGACACAATAATAATTCCCCTAAGAAGAGCAGAAGATTGTTTGTTTTCTTCACCTTGTTATGGTTATGTAACCTCTACATTCGGCTTACGTTACATGAAAACTTATCGTTATTACCGAAAAAAAGGAAGAAAGAAAAGATCAAGAAGAGCAGTTACCAAAACCAGATATCATTACGGAACTGATATAAAACTCGAAACAGGAGATCCTGTTCACGCAGTTTTCGACGGGGTTGTGAGAATAGCACAATACTCTTCTACCTACGGATATGTAGTTGTTTTAAGGCATTATAATGGTTTAGAAACCATTTACGCCCATTTCAGTAAATTATTGGTACAACCAGGCATGACCGTTGTTGCCGGAACCCCTATTGGACTAGGTGGAAATACAGGTCGATCTTTCGGGTCGCATTTACATTTTGAAATCAGGTATAAAGGATTAGCAATAGACCCTGAGAGAATTATTGATTTTTCAAACGACAAGTTAATTTCAGACACTTTAATATTAGACCCAAGTTATTTTTATCATTTAAAATATCCAAGCAAAGGAAAAAAGAGCGAATCTCCTCCAAAACCTAGTGATTATATTAAACCCGCTTTAAATGATAGTACTCAAAATATCCCTAGTGATTCGCTTAACCTTGGAAATGAAGAAATTAAACCCATAAAAGAGAAACCAAAACCTGCTCCAAAAAAAGTTTATCATACTGTAAAATCGGGTGATACTTTAAGCGCAATAGCAAGAAAATATGGAACTAGTGTTGATGCAATTTGCCGATTAAACGGAATCAAAAAGAATAGCATTTTAAGATTAGGGCAAAAAATTAGGGTAAAATAATTTTTAACCTTGCGGGACAATCTTATTCTATTTAGATTATTGTTGGATTGAAATTCCCGTATTTTCACCTTTTATAAAAGATATAATCTGTATTTAAAGGTTCAATTCCGCTTAGTTTCATATCACTAATTATTTGCCCTCTATGGTATGTAGAATGATTTATAATATGAAATAAAATTTCAGAAACTTTATTTGAAAATACTTGACCATTAGTGATTTTATATTCCAAAACTTTTTCCAAACTTATAGTTTCAATAATATCTAAACTCTTTTTTAAATTTTGAGTGTTTATGATTGAATAATCCTTTGCAGGATGCAATGTCCATACTTTAAATTCTGTAGATATCGCCAATATTCTGTGGTTCCAAATATTCTGAGCATTTAAAATATGACTTATTAATGAATGAGATTTTTCTGAAAATTTTATGGAATCATTCTGAAAATTTTCAATTAATTTATAATTGCTATAATAGTTATATTCAAATAAATCTTTAAAAAAATCTTTCATATAAATTTTGCTCTACATTTATAAATATAGAGCAAAATTAAGAAAATTGTTTATTCGTTAGCCTTGGGATCTGGCCCCCATTTGTTTTCGCCAAACTGGCTATCCGTTAATAATAAAATTAAATTATAAATAGGAATTAACAAAAACCAACCGCTCTTTCCTGCATCATGCAATCTTCTAACACCAGCTGCTATACCAGGTAAAAATAAGGCCAATGAATATATGGTACCTAATAATTCAAAACCAATGGCTACTCCAAGAACATTTAGAGAGACACTAAAAATAAAATTAAAAAGAAAAAAATACCAGAATTCTTTTCTTGTAGAACGGCCAGTAAATGTAATGTAGTTTTGTAATGCTAGTAAATAATATTTCATATAATTAAGTTTAATTTTTCTTACTCTTTTGGATTTTCAGTTACTCCTCGTTTTTTAATTGGTTTCACAACTCCAATTTTTTCAATAATATCTAAAAAAATAAAAATGAAAAACAATTATAATATTAATTTTTAATTATTTCTGTTTTGTTTATTGGCTTCTAATAAATCTAATATCAACTTAACAATTTGTTCTTTTTCACGGCCAAGAGCATCATAAGGTATTAAATAAGGCATGCCCTCATCAAAATTATTACTTACATCTTTTTTCTTAAATACGCCTGTCCATGATGCGATTTCTCTTAAAATTCTGATGAGCAGAGGCTGTTTAGAATCATATAAATCGGGCCTTTTAAAATAAACTGCAATTGCATCGCTAGTTCCCCTGCCATACTTAACATTTAAAATTTCGAATCTTTCAACTTCGTCCCATCTTATAAATCCACTGCTTACTCCATTAGTATTAGACTCAAAACCCTCATCATAAATTGAAAATATCGCTGGATTTGTAAAAAAACTTTTTAACCAAAAATAGCCTAAAAACAACCCAATAAGAGTAAAAAAAGCAAAGGGATATTTAAAGCTTTCATTAGATTCTGTTATGGCATCTTCTGAAAAATAGAGAAAATAATTTATTAAGGAAATAAAACTTAACACTATAATAGCCAAAGCCAAATAGGAATAACGGTCGTATCGAACAGCTTTTATTAGCTTCATTTAATTCAATTTTGAAAAATAAAGATAATAAAATTCTTATTTTTTATTTAAATAAAAAAGGATGGAAATTAATCCATCCTTTTAAACAAAGCAAAATATAAGCATGAAATATATTTACGCGGCTATTGACTTACACAAGACTCCATATCCTACAATTTCTTCACCATTTACCTCAAACATTCCACTAGAATCATGGAAATGTGCCTTAATTTCATATTTACTTTTTATAGAATTTAAAAAATTAGTTTCTGAAGAAAATGTAAAAGGATACTTTACCCATTTATCTTGATGCCCTTCTGGTAATTCTCCTATACCATTCCAACTTAATTTAGAAGTATGAATAGTAATTACATCCTTATTCTTTTTAGACAAACCTAATCGACTAAATAAAATCCATTTTGCATTGCAATCAAGTATGTAATCTAAATATTGCTTGGGTTTATCAACACATTGTAAAGTCCCTGAGGTATGTATAAAATCTACGTTCCCTAAATATGCTTTAGCTTCTGAAAAATTATCAAAAAACTTTAATTCGTCATTCTCTAATTCTTTGGCATATTTTACCATGGTAGGTGTTTCAACTACCACCCAATTCAATTTTAAACTAGAATTTATTAAACTCCTCAAATGAAAATAATGTGCTCCACATGCTCCCCCAAAATCCAATACATTAATTTGTTTACCTCCATTTTCTAAAATGGGATTTACAACGGATAATAAGATATAAGAGGTAGATTCCCAAACCGGAACAACCTCGGTTTTTAATTTATCATTAAATCTTTTTGTCTTTTTTAAAATAACTTCAACTAATTCATTTTCTTCATAGGCTCCGTTGGTGCATTGTTTTAAAGCTTCCTCAAATGAATTATAGACTTTATGGTTACTACTGATTAGACTTTTTAGTCCACTGCTAGCAATTATTTTATCTAAAATTGGAGGCATTAAATCACGTAAAATTTGTTTCATTTTATTTTCCTTTTAAAACAATTATTCAAATAACGTGAGTGTTTGATAAAGGGTTCAATAGAAAAAATCAATAGGGAGATAATACCTCAATGGAACTCTCTATTCTCAAGCATTATAAACACTTATAGAAACAAACCATAAGTAACTATCATTATTTTCAATAGACTGTATTACAATAAAATAACATATTAATTTTTAATAAAAAATACAGTCTTAGAGATTATCAATATTTTACCTTAACAATTAATTAACCATAAAATAACTAAATAATTAACTGGCTCTTGCTAATAATTTAACCTTTTCTATCCACTCTTTTCTTTTCTCAGGACTGGACTTACGTACTATTCCAAAATAATTAACCTTTACGGGTTTAATTCCACAAAATTCTAAAGTTGATTTTTTTAATTGATTTACACTTGGCTTACCATATACTAACCAATAATACCAGCCCGGCTGATCAAGGGTACAAATAATGTGTCCTGTTTTTCCTTTAAGCAATTTATCCCAAAACAGAGAATCTCCCCTATATTTAAATGCTTTTCCAGGCAAAAATACCCTATCAATAAAACCCTTTAAAATAGCTGGTAAGCCTCCCCACCAAACTGGATGGATCCAAACCAAATGATCGGCCCACAAAATTGTATCCCATTCTAATTGCAAATCAGTCTCCCATTCACTTCTCTCTTGATATCCATACTTTAAATTTGGATTGAAATTTAATTCTGAAATCACCAATTCTTTTACCTCATTGCCTTTTAATAAGGATGATTCTTTGTAAGCCTTAGCAAAGGCATTACATAAACTTTTTGGATTTGGATGCCCGTTTATTATTAATACTTTCATTCCTTTTTTATTTAGGTTCAAAGGAATTATTTCCAAATATCAACGAACAGGACAATTGTCCAAAAATTAATTGACTAATTAATTTTTAACTAATTCCTTTCGTATTCGGCTTAAGTGCCTCTGGGTGATACCTAAATATGAAGCAATATATTGTAATGGAATTTCTTTAACTATTTCTGGAAATGAATTTAATAATTCTAAATATTTTGATTTTGCCTCCAATTTTTGCAATTGAAAAACTCTATATTCTAATTCAAGATATTGTTCCTCAGCCATTAATTTTAAGAAATTCATCCAATTATTATTTCCAGTACTTATTTGTTCTAAATTAGATTTGGAAATTATTAATAATTCAGAATCTACAATAGCCTGCATATTTTCTCTACTTGGGCTAGATCGTAAAAATGAAGAATAAGCAGTTAATAATCGATTTGGAAAAATAAAACAATAGGTTAATTCTTCTGATTTTGAAGAAAAATAAAATGAACGGATTAGCCCAGATCCAACAAAAGCAACTTGATTGCAAATCATGTCTTGCTTTATAAAATATTCATTTTTCTTAAGTTTTTTGTATTCTACTTTAGATAAAAAAATTCTTATTTCTTCCTCACTTAAAATTTCAAATGATGCTAAATAATCAAATAATTTAATTTTTAAATTTTCCATTGTAAGCCCTTTTACTATTTACGGAAAATTTTATCTAAACTTTTACCTTTGGCTAATTCATCCACTAATTTATCTAAATAGCGAACTTTTTGAGTTAAAGGATAATCAATCTCTTCCACTCTATACCCACAAATTAACCCTTTAATTAATGAGGCATTAGGATTTAATTGTGCTCTATTAAAAAATTCTTCGAAGCTTAATTGTACCCTAATAAATTCATCAATTTCATCGGGACCAAAACCAGTAAGCCAATTAATAACCATTAAAAGCTCTTCTTTTGTCCTACCCTTTTTTTCTACTTTATTAAGATAATGAGGATAAACACTTGAAAATTTCATATTAGCCAATTTCTGATCTTGTTCTTTACTTACTTGCATAGCTATTTATTTTTCTAAATTCAAAATCTTATTATTATCTGGAAATTCAGGGTTATATCTAATTATTACGGTATCCCCCACTTTTAAATATCGGGAATCTCCAGAACTATAATATTTTTTATCATCCAAAATAAATTCGGCCTCTATTACAAAAGAATTTTTATGCGGATCTTTATCAACAATTACCCCAAAAATCAACTTACCCTTTTTTTCAAGCATGTTTTCATAGTATTTTATCCAAATAAATATAGCTGTTGCTGATAAAAGTAATATTAAAAAAAGTACTTTTATGAATTCTGTTTTATAGTTTTTATTAGGCTTTAGTTTTACCCATTCAAAAGGCAGAAATATTATAGAATAAGATAATAGCCCTATTCCTATTAAGGTAAATACCATTCTAAAATCGTGAAACCAACCGAAAAAAGTAATAAGAATTAAACTCAGTATCCAAATTAACAATAATTTAATAAGTCTTTGATTCACAATTCAAACTTACAATTTTTTTCATTTCATTTTGGTACCAAAAAATTTCCTTTTGCGCCTTTATAAAATTGTAATTTGCATCATAAATATGGGTTGGCTCACTTTTTAATCCATTTAATTCTATTATTTTAAAATTTAATCCGTCCTCCAAATCTTGAAAATTCTTATACTTAATATCAAGTCTGCCATAATAAAAACCTTTAATCTTAGATAAAATGGAATCAAAAGTATTATTTAATTTTTCAGTTATTAAAGAATTTCCTGATAAAAATTCAGTCCCTAGACTATGATTGCCTAATACATCGAGATTTACTATTTCACCTTTAAGAGGAATGTAATCTAAATCAATATTTTTTGATAACCTTTTTAACTGCAATTCAATCCGGGGAACTTTTTTTATTAATTCTGCTAAATTATTGATTCCATTACCTTTAACATTCATAAGCCGCTTTAATGTAATACCAACTACTTTCCCATTTTTTGAATTAGGTATTCTTATATAAAACAAACCTAACTCATTAGGAAAATCGACATATTCTTGAATTAAATAATTACTCTTAATAGTTGAATGATATTTCTTTAAACATTCAATAGATTTTATTAATTTCACTTGTTTCCCCCTTTGTCCAATATCAGGCTTGGCTATAAGTGGGTAATTAAAATTATTATCTAGAGTTAAGTTAGCATTAGCATTTATTAAAATAGTCTTTGGAATTATTCGAGAATCAAATAGTTTGTAAATTTCAAACTTAGAATCATTAAATAAGCCACTATTGGTAATTGAAGGATTAACGAATTTATAAAAGTTTATTTTTCTAAAACGAATTGCTAAATAAATCCAATAAATAAAAGTTGGAAAATAAATAATGTATGAAGGCCAATACTCCCAATGAATAATCTTATAAAACCAAAGTCTCATTTAAAATTATTTATATTAATCATTTCATTAGTTATTAAATCGAAATAACGATAATTAATGAAATTAGAATTTATACATATTTGGGTAGTACTTTTAGTAATAATTGATTTTTTATGAATTGAATTTGATTTATATTGATTTTTAAAATGAAAGTCTAAAATTAAATCTTCTATTTCGGCATTCGATTCATCAATATCTTGATATTTATTTGTTATATAATTATGATCGTTGATTGAATAAAGAGTAGATGAAGCCCAAATTTTTAAATTAGGTTCGTTGATTCTGGTTTTTAATTTAATTTGACCATCCCAAATTAATTCAAAAAATTCATTATTTATAAACAATACTATTGTAAATGGCTCTATATCTTTTAAATCAATTTTTAACCATTTTGATATAGGGTTTTCCGCCTTCGCAATTTCTAAAAGAATTAAACCCCTACTTTTTTTATAGTTTGATTTTTTGTCATGATTTGTTTGCGCACCGTTCAGCAAAACTAAAACCGTATTGTTTTCTTGTGCAATTATCCAAGTGCCGTGAGCAACTTGATCCTTTGGAAAAATAAATTTTTTACTTTCAATTTCGTATATTTTAGGACCTATTGTTTTTCTCTCTATATCTTCATCTCTATTAGAGGTAATTACTATTTTTGAATCTTTTTTATAAATAGATACTATACACATTATTTTTTATTCAATATTGTTGATTTTGATACACCAAATTCATTCGAAACCATTACCAAATCTAATTCTAAAATTGCAACTTTAATTAAGGCCTTGTGATGAGTACAATGCTCTAGATTATACAATAATTCTCTATAATAACTAGAAACAATTTTATGATTATTATAACTATGTAACGATTCAATTAGTATTGGTTTATCTTCCTTATCTATATTTGAAATTATCTGCGCAATTGATTCTATGGCAAAATCTATCTTAGTTTCAATAATTAAGTCACGTTTCCTGAAATCATAATTGACAATACCACTAGAATAGCCAATAAACAACTGACTAAATAGTTCAATTATATGTCGAGTATGCTGACCAATAGTACCATTTGATAAATATAAAATTGGTTTAATATAATCATCCAAATCTATTCGGTTTAAAAGGTCAATAATTTCAATCATTGATTCTTTTACATCTAATTTTAATGAAGTTGCCAGCATTAATTTATAATCTTATTAACTTTTGTTTATAAATGATTTCATTTTTATAAGCAGAAATAAAATAAACCCCAGGTGCTAAATCTTCAATACTAATTGAATCACCTTTTTTAATTTTTTCTATTTTTTTAATTAGATTTCCTGTTGAGCTAAAAACCAATAACTGATCTAATTCTTCATTAAGCATTAATAAATTTGAAGAATTAGGATTAGGATAAATATTTAAGTTAATTAATTGTTTTAATCTATTCTCATTATTTAATAATAAAGTAGCAGCATCACTTGCTGTATTAATAACAGTTTTAGAATTATCCTGCAAAATTGCCACATTAAATAATCTATTTATATTCCAACCATTCTGAATAGGAAGACTAAAATTAATAAGAACTGAATCGCCCACTCCTACTGGCAATTGAATATTATCGCCTTCTATTTTGGTAAAAGATTTACGAAAAACATTTAAATGAATATTTTCACCATTATTAGTAGTTTGAAAAACAGTATCCTCAACCACCCCAATAAAAATATTCGCACTTGTCAAAGTATCAAATGCTAGTTTTTTAATTATTACCTCAACATTAATCTGATTGGAGTTTTCTATTAATGAATTAACTCGAATCGAGAAATTAGTCATTTCATTTTGACTTTGTGATATTCTTGAATTTAATGAATTTATTCCAATCGGTGATCCATTAAAAACAATTCTAGGTGTACCTCCAAAAACACCATAAAACTTAGTTCTATTATCATTTTCATCCTTATTTAAAACGTTAAAAATATCATTTGAATACGGAGAACTTGGATGAAATGTGATATGGAGTAAATTTGAGTTAGATTTTACCGAATTGTAAATATTCCCATTATTTGCAGCACAAATACTACAACTGGTATTGGTAAAATGTTCAACTACTGACCTTTTTATTTCTTGCGAAAAGGAAACTAAAGGAAAAAACAAGACAAAAAATGATTTTATTAACTTATTCATATTTAATTTAATGATTTAAACTTTGGAAAAATCTTTTTCAACTCTAATAAAACCTCTTCTTTAAGGATAATCAGGGAAATAACTGAACAGATAAATACAATTATTGCTAGAGAAAACAATCCTCCTCCATCATTAGCAATTTGCAATCCTAAAACAATAAAATGCGAAAAAATAGCACCTAAGATTATTAATAAACTTAACAATAAACCTAAGATTCTAGTCGAATTGATTAGAATTAATATTGCAGTAATTAACTCAATTATTCCTAATCCAATTCGCCCAAAAGGCTCAACTCCTAAAGATTCGAATATAAAAACAGAATCTGGATGTGCTGTAAACTTATAATACAAGGTCTGAAGCAAAATTGCAGAAATTGCTAATCTTAAAACCCATAGAATTTTATTTTTCATATCTTATTTATTTATAATATTTAGCCAGTTTTTATCTGCTTTTATTTTTAAATTAGCCTCATCTTTATTCCATGTTTTAAGTGTATTATTTAAAAAGGCATTATAGAAGAGATATAATTTACCATCTAAAATTTTGAAGGTCAAGGGGTTGATTTCAACCTTCTCAGCGTAATCACCCATTGCAAATGCACACCAGCCCCCATATTGAGGCTCATATTTTGATGGATTCTCTAAAAAAGTTTTTTTATTGATTTCACTAGAAAAATAATAAGTTATTCCTTGATAACTAGTTGAATATAAACCCTTTCCTTTAACAGGAGTTGAGCCTTTGAAATAACTAATTAAATCATAACCTTGTAAGGCCAATTTATTATCAAGATTATAATGTTTTAGTCTAATATCAACCGTCTGATTTAGACCAAAATTAGAAAAAGTGAATGCAAAAAGGATTAAAAAAAGCTTCATTATGTTTTATTTAAAAACGAAGCTAATTTTAATCTAAATCTAAAATTGTAAAGTATTTTACATTTTTGAAAGATTCTTGAAATAGGGAATATTTTTTATTACGGTTTGCCCGCTTTCATTATAAGTAATTATACCTTCAGATTCCAATTCTTTAAATAGAGAAATTATGGTTTGTCTAGAACAACAAATTAATTGGCCGATATCCTTTTGTGTTATGAATGAAGGTAAAATAAAATTATCTTGAATATTATCTTCTTTTTCTATTAAGGAAAGTATAAAAAGGCCTAATCTAGTTTTTGAGTCCTTGTATAAAATATTTCTGTAATTATTTTGCAATTTATTATAGGTAAAACCTTTAAACTTTATATAATTTAATGCAAAATCTGGTTTCTTCATCATCACTTCTTCTAGATTTTCTCTAAAAAAAGTACATATAATAGCCTCATGAGAAACAACCCTCATGTATTCGTTAATTTTTATTTCGTTGTCATATTTTAATTCTCCAAACAGATCCCCCTTTTGTAAAATATCAATTAAAATCTCATCACCATGCTCATCAATTCTCAAAAGTTTTATAGAACCCACTTTTAAATAATAAATTCTATCTTTTTCAGAAAATGGCAAATCCAAAATTTCATCTTTTCTACTTTTTTTAAATCTAGATAAAATGCATAATGAATCAATTTCTGAGAAACTCAAATTTTTAAACAACTTATGCTCTTTTAAAAACCAATATTTTATTTCTGCATTCAAGGTTGTGTTTTTTGTAAAATTATAAAAAGATTAAAAAATACCTTTATAAAACAAATTAAAATTTAATGAATTTTTAGGGTTATTCCAAATTAATATTCCTCCTTTTCCATAAAATGAATCAAATTCTATAGGACCAGCATTAGGTATATATAGGTAAGAAAATCCTATACCCAAATAATTTGATTTTTTTAAATTGTATTCTAAATAAAAACCAGGCTCTAAAATAACAAAATGACTAGCTTTTGACTTAAAATTATATTCTTTCAAATCATATTTCATAAATCCCCAAGCAGTATAAAATTGAGCACCAAAATTTATTTTATTATTTGAATATATTTTATAGTCGCCTTCAAATCCCATTGCATTAAAAAACAATCTGGGTTTGTTAGGAAAATAAGAAATAGGCGCTTCAGCCTTAAAACTTTTTAAATAAAATGAATGATAAACTGAAAAGGATAAACTTAATTCCGAGTTGATTTGTCGCCCAATTTTAACACCACTTAACATGGTATAATTATTTTGCAAACTAGTAAATCTTAATGGTAAAGTAATATACCATTTCTTCTCATTTAAAGCATTAGAATCTTGAGCTTTAGCTGAAAAATTAAAAATAATTAAAAGAAAAAACAAAACAGTAAATTCTTGAATTCTCTTAAATTTAAAGTTTATCATATCATCTTTTTTACTGAATTTATTCATAGTTTTTAAACTCAAAATATACTAATTAAAAATAAATTTAATAGGTCTTCTTCCTCATTAAAAACACAAAACCGCCATCTTTTCCTATTTCAATAAATTCAGGAGATTTTCTAAAAAAATCGGCTTCTCTCATATGCACACAGAAATAAGCATCTTTTTCAATTTTACCTCTATATAACCAATCCCTATATAAAGCCCTAATATAAGATGGACCCTTATGAACTTTAGCAATTTCATTCCCATGAATTATTTCATGCTCTTTTAAAAATGGAGATTTCACATCCTCTGGTTTTACCCCATAATAAAAGTAATGACCATATGAATCATAACCTAAAGGTTGTACATAAACATTCTTTTCCTTTAACGATTCCCAAAATTCTATGGCTGCTCCCTGTGAGTATTTTTCAATTTTAGGTAACACAAAAATCATGATCAATTGTAAACTAATTCCACACACAGCAAGGGCAGTAAATAATCCATTTTTAATTCTATCTTTTTGTAAATTAATCCATGCCATTATTATCCCCGCAAGGGTAAAAACACCAATTAACCACTCCCATTTTGCCCATGAAACGTTTCTGCTAAAATTAGCCACTGCAAAAGGATCTTTTATGGAACCCATAATTAAATTTTTTATCCCATCATTGGCGCCACTTAACGGGATTAGAATAAAAATAATAGCAAATAATAATCCTATTCCTAAAATTATTTTTTTTGCCCACGGTTTTAAACCTTCTCCCCTATTAATTAATCGATCCATCATTAGCGCAGCGAAAAAAGTTAAAGGTGGATAACACAATGAAGAATAATGTACTATTTTAGTTTTTACTATTGAAAATAATATTAATACTACCCAAAATAAAATTTGCATCCATAATATAAATATTGCTGACTCTCCTTCGCCTCTTTGAGGTTTAAAAAACCATTGCAAGGCCAAAATAGAAATGGGAAAGCAACCGGCTAATAAAACCAATGGATGATAATAAAATGGCTGACCATGGCTGGCAACTGGATTTTTAAATAAATCAATTTGATATAATATAAATTTTTCTAGAAAGAATGGACCATTTTTTATGGTTTCTAATCCAAACCAAAAAAAACTTATTGATAAAATAGCTAATGCCAAAACCAATAAATCTTTAAAATTAAACCAAAGGCCTTTTTTTCTATTGATAATTAAATATACCAAGCCGCTTAAACCACTGACTAATAAAGCAACAGGACCTTTTGTTAAAACGGCTAATCCTAAAAACAATCCAGCAAACAAAAAATTTCTCAATCGTGAGGTTTCCATTTTAATTGAAGCCAAATACAATTGATAAATTCCTGCGAAAATAAATAAGTTAAAAAAGGGATCTATTATGCCTGATTTAAAATAGAAATGTGGTGTAAACGAGCCTAAATAAGCTAAAACCCAATACCAGGCTATTTTTTTATTAAAATGCTTATTTCCTAAATAAAATAAAAATGATAAGGTTAAGAATCCACAAATAGCATTTGGAAAACGAGCTGCAAACTCATTAATACCAAAAATTTTCATGCTTAAGACCTGAAGCCACATAAATAGGGGTGGTTTTTCCCAAAATGGCGTAAAGTTTACCATTACTCGGGTATAATCGCCACTTACTATCATCTCTCTTGCACTTTCTGCAAAATTGATTTCATCCCAATCAAATAAATGTACCTCTCCTAAAAATGGGACAAATAAAACAATACTAAGTATGAATATTAAAAAATAAGGATTTAAATTTTTCAAGCTTTTAGTTTTAATATAGATTTTTGAGCAAATGTTTTTTTGCCTATAAATGATTCCTCATTATTTAAGGAATTATGCAATATAACTGCAGTAAAAACACCTATTAATGAGCCTACAAATATATCCCCAAAAAAATGCTGGGCCAAATAGCATCTAGAAATAGCAGCAGTTAGGGCAAGAAAAAAACAAAGTATTCCATATTTATTAGGAATTAATAAAGAAAGATAACAAAACAAAGCAAATGCAGAAGTTGAATGCCCGCTCGGAAAACTATGATGCATAGCCCACTCCACTCCCTCTACTGGGTTAAATTGATATTGACCTTCAAAAAATTTTACCGGCCGATCTGCTTTAAAAAAAACAAAGTTTTTTAATAACTGAGTTATTCCTCCAGATATTAAAAAAACTAGAACGGCAACTAAAGCTTCTCTAATCCTAAAAAAGATTAAAATAATACTTAGTATAGTAAATGACCAGCCATCGCCTAAATAAGTGGCAAATCTAAAAAACTGGTCAAGATTAGGGTTGTGGAGTTTGTCAAGATACTTGACAAAAGAACCTTTTACCATTAAGCTGGTTGAGAATAACCCTACCAAAAACCAAATAGAAAAAGGAACAAAAAACCCAAAACGATCTAAAATAAATTTCCTCAAAATTTAAATGACTTTGTTTTACCGTGTAAAAATATATATTTGCCATTAAGGAAAAAAACGGAAAATTGCTTCCGGAGTTTGAAGGAAGCCGGTTCTTTAAATTTTTAACCGGATGGCAAAGAGAAAAAAAGTAAATATTGAGTTCGTCTTTAAATGCTCACCAAGCATTCTTTACAACTACATCAGCTCTCCTAGTGGCTTGTCTGAATGGTTTGCAAAAGACGTAGATATTAAAAAGCCTCACTATATTTTTAAGTGGGATGGGTCTGAACAAAGAGCAGAGTTACTTAAAAGTGCTTTAAATAAATTTGTTCGTTTTAAATGGGAAGACTCTGCCGCCGATGAATATTTTGAAATGGAAATCAGTAAAGATGAATTAACAGGCGATGTTTCTTTAATAATTACTGATTTTTGCGATGAATCCGATTACGAAGGAACTCTTTCGTTATGGGATAGTCAAGTTCACGAACTTAAAACCGCATTAGGCTCTTGAGATAGTTCTACTTATGATTAAACGTATCGACCTATTTCTCATACGTTCCTTTGCCGGACCGTTTATGGTCACCTTTTTTATTTCTGTTTTTGTATTATTAATGCAATTTCTATGGAAATATATTGATGATTTGGTTGGTAAAGGCCTCGAATGGTACGTTATTCTAGAATTATTATTTTATGCTACCGCTAACCTTATTCCTATTGCTCTTCCTCTAGCAGTTCTACTTGCCTCCATTATGACTTTTGGTAACTTAGGCGAAAAGTTTGAACTCGTTGCCATAAAAAGTGCTGGAGTACCTTTAAGGAGAATGTTACGCCCCATTTTCTTAATCGTTTTATCTATTTGTATTGGAGCTTGGTTTTTTTCTAATACCATTATTCCCGTGGCTAATTTAAAATTTGGTGGACTTTATTATGATGTTAGAAATCAAAAACCTGCTTTCGATTTACAAGAAGGCATTTTTTATAATGAAATTGAAGGTTATAGCATTAAAATAGGTAAAAAAGAAAAAGATAATGAAACAGTAAGAAACGTAATGATTTATGATCATACCAAAGGTAGAGGCAATAGTTCAGTAACTGTTGCCGAATACGGAACCATGGTAAGATCTGCTGATAAACGTTTTTTATTCTTTACCCTATATAATGGTATACGATATGAAGAAATGGTTGAAAATCCAGAATATTATAAAAGTCAACCTTTCAATAAAATGGCCTTTAAAAAGCAGCAATTCGCTTTTGACCTAAGTCAATTTAACCTTACCCGTACTGCATTAGAATTATTTGGAAATGATTACCGTTTCTTAAATTCATCTCAATTAATTTACGCCATCGATTCTTTACATACCCGTGAAGTAAGCAAAAAATACGACGTGCCTAGATATTTAGATGTGGCCTATCATTTTTACGATACTTTAAGAGAAGACAGTAAAGAAATAATGAAAATAGGTGTAGATTCTTTTTATAAAATTTTACATACTAATCAATCCCAATCAGCCGCTCACGGATTGTCCATTGCCAGGTCTTCAAAAGGGATGTTAGATTTTGGTTTAAAAGATATTGAAGATCTTAAAAAACTTAAAGCAAAACATGAAACTGAGTTTTGGAAAAAAATAACTCTTTCAATAGCCTGTTTTGTATTATTTTTAATTGGAGCCCCATTGGGCGCCATTGTTAGAAGAGGTGGGTTCGGATTACCTGTTGTTGTATCTATATTACTTTTTATTGTTTTCTATATTTTAAATGTAACTGGAGAAAAAATGGTTAAAGAATTAGTAGCTTCTCCTATTACAGGTATGTTTTTAAGCAGTTATGTATTAACCCCAGTCGGTATTTGGTTAACCATAAAATCAACTCGAGATTCTGCCTTGTTTGATCCCGATGCTTACAAAAGGTTTTTCAAAAAATTCAGCAAAAAAACTAATTAAACTATTCCTTAGTTTCTTCTCCTTTTAAAGGTTTATTTAAATCGAAAACCAAACCAACGTTTATTCCAAAACTAAAAAAACGATATTGGTCTTGACCCGTAGTATAAGGCATAATAGGTAATTGAAAATTCGGCTGTGCATAGCCATGAATATTAGTTTTAAACGGATATAAATACTTAATGCCTGCCAATAAAATAAAGTTTAACCGCGATTCATTAAATCCGGTTTCACTAAAATGAAACTTGTTTTTTCCCTCTACATACCAACCCTTAAATTCAGCATAACCATTATGTTGCAAAACAAAACTACCAATTGCACCAGCACTTAAATGCCATGAAGGTTTCAATTTTGTAGAGGTACCTCCAACTTGCCAATTAAAAATAATGGGTAATTGAATTTGTAAAAAACGAAATCTAAAATCAATAGTTTTAGGCCAGGTTTGAGATAAATCAGAAATAACCGGAACCTCTGGATGATAAGGAGATTTATATCCAAATTCAGCGCTATCATATTCTCGGCTTGTACTTAACCATCTTACCTGAAATCCAGCACTAATACTCAGATCTCTTTTTAATTTAGTAATATAAATTGCCCCAACACTTAAGCCTACCCTGTTTTTAATCATTTCTTTTACTGAATCTTGATATCCTCTTACAGGCTCTGAATTGGCCTTAAATGAGGTAATATCATATGCGGGACCAAGCTGAATGCCCAGATACTTTTCGTATTTCTGGGCATTTAAAACTGAAAATCCCGCAAGGAAAAGAATAATAAAAACTTTAGATCTCAACATTAAAATGCGTTTAATGATTCATTTAAACTTTTGATTTTTAATTCAGCATCGGCCTTTTTCTGACGTTCTTTTTCAACCAATTCAGGTTTAGCATTAGCAACAAATTTTTCATTACTAAGTTTAGCATCAACACTCTTCAAAAAGCCTTGTAAATACTCGATTTCTTTGCTAATTTTTTCCTTTTCAATTTCCGGATCTATAAAATTACCAATATTTAAAAATCCAGTATCAGTACCAATTAAAAACGATAAACTTTGCTCAGGTCTTTGCTCTACATAACTAAGACTTCCAATATTGGCTAAACGTTTAATAATGGGTTCAAAATTTTGATAGGCAATTTTATTTAACTCATTTTCGCATAACAAAGCCAAATCTAAAGTCTCTTTAGGCGAAATTCCTTTAGCATTTCTTATATTTCTAATTTCAGTAATTAATTCTAAGGGCTTATTATTAGGCGCTTGCGCGGATAAATCTTGTCTTGGCATTTCGCTAATTATTAAAGGATCTTGCCCTGGGAATAATTCCGCATGCAATTCTTCTGTAATAAACGGCATAAATGGATTTAACAACCTCAAAATTTTACTAAAATTATTTTTAGCCATTTCAAGTGCTGATTTATGAATAGGTTGGCCGTATTCAGGCTTAATCATCTCCAAATACCAAGCACAGTAATCATCCCAAATTAACTTGTAAATAGCCATTAAAGCATCTGATAATCGGTACTCCTCAAAATACTGCTCTATCTCATTATATTTTTGATTGAATTGAGCATTAAACCAATCATTGGCAATTTCACAAGCTTTAATTCTATCTGGCGAAATATCGGCATCTTCTTTAATTTCCCAACCAGAAATCAAACGGAAGGCATTCCAAATTTTATTAGCAAAATTTCTGCCTTGTTCAATTAAACTTTCGTCAAATAAAATATCATTACCTGCAGGAGAACAAAGCAACATACCCATTCTTACCGCATCCGCTCCATGTTTATCGATCAAATCAAGAGGATCAGGTGAATTACCTAATGATTTAGACATTTTTCTTCTTTGTTTATCACGTACAATTCCCGTAAAATAAACATGAGAAAATGGTTTTTGACCTTGATATTCATACCCTGCCATAATCATTCTGGCTACCCAAAAGAATATAATTTCGGGCGCGGTAACTAAAGTATGAGTTGGATAAAAAGCTTTAATATCAGGATTATTAGGATCTTTAAATCCATCAAATACAGAAATTGGCCATAACCATGAAGAAAACCAAGTATCAACTACATCTTCATCTTGCCTTATTCCCTTGATTGACCATGAATTATCTTTAAATTTCTGAATAGCTTCTGCTTCTGTTTTACAAACTACAAACTGTCCATTTTCATTATACCAAGCCGGAATTTGTTGCCCCCACCACAGTTGCCTAGAAATACACCAATCTTTGATGTTTTCCATCCAATATTTATAGGTATTTTTAAACTTTCCAGGATGAAAATTAATTTCATCATTCATTACAGCATCGATTATTTCTGGCTTATTAGAAATGAATTTTTTCATATCAACAAACCATTGTAATGACATTTTAGGCTCTATTACAGCACCTGTTCTTTCACTGGTATTAAAATGAGTATTATAGTCCTCTATTTTCTCTAAAGAACCTGATTCTTCTAATAATTTCCCGATTTTTTTTCTTGCCTCAAAACGATCTAAGCCAACTAAAATTTGGGCTTTTTCATTTAAAGTAGCATCATCATTTAAAATATCAATAAATTCTAATTGATGTTTTATTCCTAAATCATAATCATTCCTATCGTGGGCGGGTGTAACTTTTAAAGCCCCAGTCCCAAAATCTAAGCTAACATATTCATCAGCAATAATACTTATGGCTCTATTTATTAGAGGAATTAATGCTTTTTTTCCAATTAAATGTTTGTATCGCTCATCTTCAGGATGAACACAAATGGCAGCATCGGCCATAATTGTTTCAGGCCTTGAAGTAGCAATGGTTATATAAGAATCTATTTCAGATTCAATAGCGTATTTTATATAATATAACTTAGCTTGAACCGGAGTTTCAATAATTTCTTCATCTGATATAGCCGTTTTACCTTGCGGATCCCAATTAATCATTCGCTCACCTCGGTAAATTAAACCTTTGTTATAAAGGTCAATAAAAACGTCGATTACAGCTTCAGATAAGGAATCTTCCATGGTAAATCGAGTCCTGTCCCAATCACATGAAGCACCTAATTTTTTTAATTGTTCTAAAATTATTCCACCATACTTTTCTTTCCACTCAAAGGCGTGTTTTAAGAAAGCTTCTCTCCCAATATCACTCTTTTTAATTCCCTTCTCTCTAAGCATAGCAACAACTTTGGCTTCTGTAGCAATAGAGGCGTGGTCGGTACCTGGAATCCAGCAGGCTTCAAAACCTTTCATTCTAGCCCTTCTTACAAGTACATCCTGAATGGTATTGTTTAACATATGCCCCATATGTAAGACCCCAGTAACATTGGGTGGGGGAATTACAATACTATACTTAGGTTTATTAGAATGAGCATCTGCATGAAAGTATTTATGCTCTAACCAATACTGATACCATTTATTTTCTACTTCTGAAGGATTATAGGTCTTTGAAAGTTCCATATCTGCGAAAATATTTATTAATTCTGAACCTTTCGGCTCTTTTCAAAAAAAATTAAAATAAAAAACCCCGACTGTTTAGAGCCGGGGTCAGTAAAAATTTTATAAAAGAATTAACTTCTTTTTTCTTTAATTCTAGCTGCTTTACCTGTTAGGGCGCGCAAGTAGAATAATCTAGCTCTTCTTACTTTACCACGGCGATTGATTTCGACCTTATCGATATTTGGAGAATTGGCCGGGAAAATTCTTTCTACTCCAATACCATTAGAAATTTTTCTTACAGTAAAGGTAGCTGCCATACTTGCATTTCTGCGTTGAATTACAACGCCTTGGAATTGCTGGATACGCTCTTTGTTACCTTCTTTAATTTTGTAATGTACGGTAACAGTATCACCTGATTTAAAGCCAGGTATATCGCTTCTTAAATATTCGGTTTCAACTAATTTTATCAGGTCCATCGCCTTAGGATTCTTAAAAGGACTGCAAAGATAAGACAAAAAATAATATAGAGAAATATTTTCTCAAAAATTTTTAAGGTTTTGGTGGATTTATCCTATCCTGAACAATTAAAAGATTAGGAAAATCAGCCATTAACAAACGAAATAATGGTTGGCATTCTAAACGGGTTCTAAAGTCTCCCACCCTTACTTTAAAGTTGGGTGCTTCAAATTTTAAATAAACCGGAAACCCAGGAAACATCAGCTCTACCTTATCTTTAATTTGCATAGCTTCGTTTTTATTGTTTCCCATATAAATTAAGATTCTGTAGCCTTGGCTTGTACTATCAGTCACTCTATTTAGCTTGCGCGATTGCAATAAATCAGTTACAGAAGCATCCATACTGGTTTGTGCATTTGCCATCCCCGCAAGGGAAATAAATAAAAACAAAACAATAATTTTATGCATAATTTATTCATTTATAATAACCGGACCTGAAGAGGTGCCGATTCGGTTAGCACCTGCTTCCATAAAATTTAAAGCATCTGATTTAGTTTTGATACCTCCGCTTGCTTTAATTCTTATTTTTTCAGGTAATAATTCACGCATTAATTTTACTTGAGCCAAAACTGCACCAGTTTTCGCAAAACCCGTCGAAGTTTTAACAAATTCAGGCTTTGCAGGTATAATTAGCTCCAACATTTTTTTCAGCTCTTCATTATCCAACTCACCACTTTCAATAATTAATTTACAAGGCTTGTTAAACATATTGCATGCAGTAACAATGGATTCGGCCTCATTTTTAACGTAATTAAAATCGCCTGATTTAAAGGCAGCCAAATTTATTACAACATCCAACTCATGAGCCCCATCATTAACCGCTCTTTTAATTTCTTCAACCTTAACCTGTACGTGATTATACCCTTGCGGGAAACCAATAACCGTTACTAATTTCGATTTACTTTTTAAAGCTTTAATGTGCTTTTTTGCATCTGCCACAAAATAAGGAGGCACACAAACGCCATAAAACTGGTGTTCATGTGCTTCTTCAACTAATTTTATGATTTCGTCTCTAGTAGCTACTTGTTTTAACAAAGTATGCTCTATGGCGAAATTTAATCCTTCATCACTCATAATTATACTAAACCCGCACCATGGCAGCTCTTAAATTTCTTACCACTTCCACACGGACAAGGCTCATTTCTTCCCACTTTTAATTCAGCCCTTAAAGGTTGTTTATCCATTTTAGGCTCAGCAGAGCCTCCAGCGGCACTTAGTTCAGGTTTATTTGCTTGAACCTTTTCAACTGGTCTTGGCATTTCTCTTGCCTCTTGAATTTGTCCCTCGTTTTGTTGAACTGCAATTCCACCGCGGAATAACATTCCTAAAACATCAGAACCTAAACGAGATAACATTTGCCTGAATAAATCAAACGATTCCTTTTTATAAATCAATAGAGGATCTTTTTGCTCATATGTAGCGTTCTGAACGGCTTGCCTCAAATCATCCATCTCACGTAAATGCTCTTTCCACTCTTCGTCTATTAAAGCTAAAACCACTACTTTTTCGAATGATTTGATAACTTCTCTTCCTTGAGTTTCGTAAGCCTTTTTAAGATTAACAACAACATTAAGTCCGCGGATACCATCGGTAAACGGAACTCCTATATTTTGAATTTGAGATCCTTTTTCGTTATAAATCTGCTGAATAACTGGTAGAGCTTGTTGTGCAATTGTATTTGATTTAGCATTGTAATATTGGATCAAATCATTGAATAACCAATCTGCCAAATCTTCTCTCTTTTTCCCAATAAAATCTTCCTTAGATATTTCAGGATCATAACCTAAAGCTCTAATCAACTCTAGCTTAAATCCATCATAATCTAATACCGGATGGAAGGCTTCACATACTTCATCAGCATAATCACCGATCATATTACTGATGTCTAATGCTAATCGATCACCAAAAAGGGCATTTTTACGTTTGCTATAAATAACATTTCTCTGGTTATTCATAACATCATCGTATTCTAATAATCTCTTTCTGATACCAAAATTATTTTGCTCAACTTTTTTCTGAGAATTTTCAACCGATCGGGTAATTAATGAGTGCTGAATAACTTCGCCTTCTTTATGACCAAATCGATCCATAACACCAGCTACTCGCTCAGAACCAAACAAACGCATTAAATCATCTTCTAATGAAATAAAGAATTGAGTAGAACCTGGATCACCCTGACGACCAGAACGACCTCTTAACTGACGGTCTACCCTTCTACTTTCATGACGTTCAGTACCAATAATAGCTAAACCACCTGAATCTTTTACCCCAGGCCCTAGCTTTATATCGGTTCCCCTACCCGCCATATTGGTTGCAATGGTAACTGCTCCTGCAATACCGGCTTCCGCAACAATTTCTGCTTCTCTTTGGTGTTGTTTTGCGTTTAAAACATTGTGTTTAATATTTTTAAACTTTAACATTTTAGAAAGCAATTCACTCACCTCTACTGAAGTTGTACCTACTAATACTGGTCTGCCTTGTGAAGTTAATTTTACAATTTCATCAATTACAGCTGTGTATTTTTCTCTTTTGGTTTTGTAAACCAAATCATCACTATCTTTTCTAACAATTGGACGGTGAGTTGGAATTACCACCACGTCTAATTTATAAATTTCCCAAAATTCGCCAGCTTCAGTTTCTGCAGTACCAGTCATACCAGCCAACTTATGATACATTCTGAAGAAATTTTGCAAGGTAACTGTTGCAAAAGTTTGGGTAGCGGCTTCTACTTTAACATTTTCTTTGGCTTCAATAGCTTGGTGTAATCCATCACTATATCTTCGGCCTTCCATTATCCTACCGGTTTGTTCATCAACAATTTTTACTTTACCGTCAGCAATAATGTATTCAACATCTTTTTCAAATAAGGTATATGCTTTTAATAATTGGGAAATAGAATGAATACGCTCTGCTTTAATAGAATATTCGCGCATTAATTCATCCTTCTTTTGTTTCTTAGACTGGTCATCTAAGCCCATTTTTTCAATTTCAGCAACTTGAGAACCAACATCAGGTAAAACGAAGAAATTAGGTTCTTCACCGCCCATAGTAATTAATTCAAGTCCCTTTTCGGTTAAATCAATGGAATTATTTTTTTCATCAATCACAAAATACAATTCGGCATCTACCTTATGCATTTCTTTTTGCTGATCTTGTAAATAGTAGTTTTCTGTTTTTGTTAATACTGCCCTAATACCTTTTTCACCTAAGAATTTTATTAAGGCCTTGCTTTTGGGTAAACCCCTATAAGCTCTTAATAATGCTAAACCACCGTTTTTATCATCTCCTGCCTCAATCAAACGTTTTGCCTCATTTAAGGCCTGATTAACAAAACGTTTTTGAGCATCAACTAATTTTTCAATTCTCGGCTTTAAGGCAATAAATTCTTGCTGATCACCTCTTGCAACAGGTCCTGAAATAATTAAAGGAGTTCTTGCATCATCAATTAATACAGAATCCACCTCATCAACCATGGCATAATGATGTTTACGTTGAACTAAATCATTAATATCATGGGCCATATTATCTCTTAAATAATCGAAACCAAACTCATTATTGGTTCCATAAGTAATATCGGCTTTATAGGCATTTCTACGCTCCGGAGAATTGGGTTGGTAATAATCAATACAATCAACGCTAATTCCATGAAATTCAAAAATCGGAGCATTCCATTCGCAGTCTCTTCGAGCTAGGTAATCGTTAACGGTAACTAAATGCACTCCTTCTCCAGTTAATGCATTTAAAAAGGCTGGTAAGGTTGATACCAAGGTTTTACCCTCTCCAGTAGCCATTTCGGCAATTTTACCTCTATGTAAAACAATACCCCCAATAAGCTGCACATCGTAATGAACCATGTTCCAGGTTACTTCATTACCTGCGGCTTTCCAGGTATTGCTATAAATTACATCATTAGCTACCACTTTTAAATTAGTCTTTTTAGTGGCTAAGTTTCTATCAAACTCAGTGGCAGTTGCAACTAATTCAGAATTTTCTGTAAATCGTTTTGCTGTTTCTTTTACAATCGCAAAAGCCTCAGGCAAAATTTCATTTAAAACTTCTTCTAATTTTTTATTTTTTTCTTTTTCCTTAAGGTCAATTTCTTTGAAAATCTCCTCCTTAAGTTGAATATCCATATCAGCCTCGTTTTCAACGCGAGCTTTTAATTCATCAATTTCTGATTTAATATCAGCAATATAATCTTGAATTCTTTTTCTTAAATCAATGGTTTTTGCCCGTAATTCATCATTGCTTATCTTGTTTAATTGGGCATATTTCTGGTTGATCTCTTCAACTAGCGGCAATATTTCTTTTAAGTCTCTGTCTGACTTATTACCAAATATTTTGGCTATTCCTTTTACAATCGCGTTTAGCATTTAAAAAATTTTAAGGCCGTAAAATTAATACTTTCTCTTTAAACGAAGGTTTAAATTTAGATTCCAAATGATTAGTCTAATTTTGTGCCAATGAAAATTTTAATTTTAGGCTCCGGAGGAAGAGAGCATACCTTTGCTTGGAAATTATCACAAAGTGCTTTAAAACCAGTTATTTATGTTGCACCAGGAAATGGTGGCACAGCTTCAATTGCTAAGAACATAAATATTAAACCAACTGATTTTGAAGCAATTGAAAATTTTTGTTTAAATGAAAAAATCGACTTGGTTTTGCCAGGTGGAGAAGATTCTTTAGTTGCAGGTATTGTAGATTATTTTAAAACCAATCCTAATTTGTCATCAATTCCGGTAATTGGACCTGAGCTTAGAGGAGCTTTGTTAGAAGGTTCTAAAGACTACGCTAAAGAGTTTATGCAAAGGCATAATGTACCAACAGCTGCATATAAAAGTTTCGATAAAAATAGTTTGAATGAAGGTATAAACTTTTTAAAATCATTAAATGCGCCATACGTTTTAAAAGCAGATGGACTAGCTGCTGGAAAAGGAGTTTTAATTTTAAATAATTTAGACGAAGCTATAAAAGAACTGACAGAAATGCTTCAGAATGCCAAATTTGGTAAAGCATCTGACAAAGTGGTTATTGAAGAATTCCTTGCGGGAATTGAATTGTCTGTATTTGTTTTAACTGACGGAAAAGATTATTTAATTCTACCAGAGGCTAAAGATTATAAGAGGATAGGTGAAGGTGATATGGGGTTAAACACAGGCGGGATGGGCGCAATTTCACCAGTTGTTTTTGCTAATAAAGACTTTTTAAGCAAAGTTGAAAACACCATTGTAATTCCTACAGTTAATGGTTTAAAATCAGAGAACATCGATTATAAAGGATTTATATTTATTGGTTTAATGAATGTGGATGGGAATCCTTATGTTATCGAATATAATGTTAGAATGGGCGACCCAGAAACGGAAGCGGTAATTCCTCGAATTGAAAACGATTTTGGAATTTTATTACAAAAAACTGCCCAACAAAAGCTTTCTGAAGAAAAAATTTCTATAACTAATGAAACTTCAGCAACAGTAGTTTTAGTATCTGAAGGATATCCAGAAACATTTGAAAAAGGTAAGAATATTACTCTTCCAGAAAATTCAGAAAGTATTATTTTCCATTCTGGCACCCTAATTAATGATGACGGGAATTTAATTAGTAATGGAGGCCGAGTAATTGCCATAACAAGTTTTGGCAAAAATTTAGATGAGGCTAGAAAAAAGAGTTTTGAAACTGCTGAAAAAATAAATTTCAGCAATAAATACTACAGAAGGGATATTGGAAAAGATTTATCAGAATGGAATCAAAAAATATAAAAAAGAAATTTACTCCAAAGCGATTATTTAATTATTTCTTAAGAGGTTTATTGGTGGTAACCCCAATTGTAGTAACTATTTGGATAATTAAAGCCGGTATTGAAACCTTAAATGGAGTTTGGGATTTAGGAATTCCTGGTTTAGGACTAGTTATTATTTTGACTGGAATTACCCTATTAGGTTATTTTTCAAGCCGATTAATAACCCAACCTATTTTTGAATTTTTAGATGAACTTTTAGAAAAAGCGCCTGGTATTAAATTTATCTATTCATCGGTTAGAGATTTTATGAATGCCTTTGTGGGTGAAAAGAGAAAATTTTCTGAACCTGTTGCTGTTGAAATGAATGAGTCAGGAATGTTAAAACTTGGTTTTATTACCCAAAAAAATGTTGAAATGCTGCAATTAGAGGGTAATTATGTGGCGGTTTATTTCCCTCATTCTTATAATTTTTCGGGTAATTTATTTTTGGTAAAATCAGAAAAAGTGAGACTTATCAATGCCAATCCAACCGAGGTTATGAAATTTATTGTAACTGGTGGTGTAACCGAAATATAATATTATTCCCTTGCGGGATGTTTAATTTTAGAATTAGCTCTAGCTTAAATCAATAATTAAATAGGATTAAAAAAGATTAGCTTATTTATAATTTTTCGATATTTATCCCGCAAGGATAAAAAAAATAGCCCGAGTTAAATATAACCCGGGCTATTTTATTGTTATAAATTAATTAACGATTAACTGTTACTTTAATTAAGTTAACTTTATCGTTTTCAACAACTCTTACTAAGTAAACACCAGCTGGCAAATCATTCATATTAACTTTGAAATGATTTTCGCCTTCATGATTGATTTGAGCATTCATTTCTTGACCTAATAAGTTCAATATTGAAATTTGAACTTCATTTTGGGTATCAACAAAAACTTCAAATCTTCCATTATTAGGATTAGGATATAATTTGATTTTACCATTTGCATCTACATTGCTAGTTGAAAGTCGGCTAACACGGGCCTCAACCTGTTCAGTACTTACGCAACCATTTGCAGAGGTAGCTCTTACTGTTGCTGTGTAAATATTGTCACCAATATAACGATAAAGCGGATTTTCTTGGGTACTTGTTCCACCATCTCCAAAGAACCAAATAAAGCTAACTGCTCCAGTAGCATTTGAATTAAACTGCATAGAACCATTACCTAAGTTAGCAGTTGTAACGCTTGGGTTTAATACTGGATTAGGATAAACATTAATCATTTTTTCCATGGTATCAAAACACACGTTGTTTGAAACTCTTAAAACCACGCGATAAGCTCCAGGATCATCATAAGTAATATTAGGAGTAGCATCACTTGAGGCATTTCCATCACCAAAAGTCCAGAAATAAGATACATTTTGTCCAAATCCATCAGAAACATTTGAGAAAGATGTTTGAGCACCTTCACAAACATCATTAGCAATAAAACCTGCAAGTGGTTTTAAAGCAATATTTATATCTAATTCCTTAGAAGAAAAACAACCATTAGAAGCAACTGCGGTTAATTTAGCAGTATATGTTCCAGGTAATAAATATTGATGAGTTAAATTAGTTTGATTTGAAACATTTCCATCGCCTAATTCCCAAGCATAAGTCATGGTTGTATTAGCTGGAACACTTGTTAAATTATTCAAACTAATAATATCTCTGGTACATGCATTTGCAACTAAGTTAAAATCGGCTTTTGGCGATTCAATTGGTGTTATTATTTTAGAAACTGAATCAATACAACCAAAACCAGTATTTGCAATTAAAACAATAGTGTATGTTGCAAAATTATCATAATTATGGCTTGGATTTATTGCACTACTCTGTTTTCCATCACCAAATTTCCAAGTATAACCAAGAGTTCCAAAATCAACAGTAGTGTTATTCGTGAAATCAATTTTTAAATTATCACAAGTTACTGCTGAATTAGTAAAGGCAACATTAGCCCTTGGAGCTTGAGTTACATATTTAGAAATATCATCTGAGCATCCATTTACGGTTACTTTTAGACGGGTTTGGTAAACACCTGGCACAAATGAATGATTACTATTAGCACCTGATCCTACTGCACTATTATCTCCGTAAAACCATTCATAAGTTGGATTTCCTGCAGGTAATGTTGATGTACTAGAATAAGAAATCGGAGTTCCTTCACAGGCATTTACATAAGTAAAATTAGCAGTAGGAATTTCGAATACATCTACAAAAAACTGAGTCATTTCAACATACTCATAATTACTGATAGCATACAACTTAACTTGATAAGTACCAGGATTCGAGTATTTGTGTATAGGGTTTATTAAGGTTGATGAATCTCCATCACCAAAATCCCAGATATATGACATAGAACCTGAGGATATTGTCGAAGTATTGGTAAATATACTCGATTCGCCTAAACAAGCATTAGTTCCACTACCACCAGGAACAGGTCTTGGTGCTATAAAAATAATTCTTGAAATAGTAGAATCACAATTAGTGGCAATAAATCTAAGTTTTGCAGTTGCAATAACCGTTGAGTCAGTCCAACTAACATTTGGAGTAAAACTTAATCCTCCAATTCCTGAAGAACTTGGTTGGGTATAAGTGTACATTGAATTAGGAACAGGTACACCACCAGAAGAAACAAAAGTAAATGAAGAAATATCCCAAACAGATCCGTATTGAGTATTTGAAAAACCAGTCGGGTTATTAATATTATAAGTAATTTGATCTCCTTCAGCAACCACATCTGGGTTTGCTAAATTACCAGAATTAAATCTTCCATTATAAGTAGTTCCTCTTACAAAATCAGACCCACCCGGAATTTGACGAGCTAATGCATTAACGGCTGTTCTATTGCCAGTATTGCAAGTAATTTTATAATATATTCTTCCATCCCAGGCATAATTGCAGCAATATTGATTTGCAAATAATTCATTAAGTGCATAACCACCTGCAAGACTAACCACTTTATCGTTACCAGATGTAGAGCCTAAAGACATTCTCAAGCCACCTTCAGTTACAATGTAAACACCATAGGTACCCGGAGGAACTTCTAATGGATTAATTCTTACAAAAGTAGGCTGATTAGCCCCTCTACCAACAACAGTGGTGCTACTTACTAATTGCCAGCTGTTAGCATTAAATTGTTTTCCGGCATAACCACCTTGGGTTACATAAACCCGAATATTTTGTGAAAAATTATTACTAATATGAATAGCAAAACTATCAATTACAATAGCTTTGTTTGTAGTAAAATCGAACATAAAACCTGGATTTCCTCCATTTGGTGCATAAGGACCATTAAATGTAGTTCCAATGATTCTTTGAGGACTTACTTTACCAGCAACTACATAAAAGTTTCTATTAGTTCCACCAGGTATTATTGGGGTCACAAAATTATTTCCTAAAGCTAATAAATTTCCACCGGTTGGAGCATCATACCAAAATCCAGTATGTAAACTCGGAATGCCCCCATTTAATGTTAAAGTACCACTACCACATCGTTCAGCTCCTGTTGGGTTAGCATTAGCGCTTGGAGTACCGGCATTAGCATAATCAACATTAACTGTATCATTAGAATGGGTAGTATCTGAACTCAACTCAGCCCATGCTTTAAATTTAATATCAGCACCAAGAGCAGTATTAATTCCAGGTCCAACTTTTAAAACAACTGAATTATCTGGATTAATAGAATCTGAATATGATCTAGTTAAAATTGTATTTACAGGATTCCCACCTAAGGTACCCGTTACTTGAACTTTAATATCAACTCCGGCAATTTTATTTATTCCAAAGTTATTTAAAACAACTTCAACAGAATCATTTGCGCTTCCGCATGCAGAGCTAGGATTCAAAATTGAGCTAATTCCAACATCATTATTAACTGGGTTGAAAAACACTAAAGACATAGTTTGGGAAGGTGGAGGGCAATTAGCAGAGCCAATTCCACCCCAATTAGAGTTTCCAATGGCAACCCTAATCGAATATTGATTAGGACCGGCTAAACATTGACAAGTATTACCAGATCCAGTAGGATAAACAGCTAATTCAACAACATGTGAAGAGTTACCGCAAGATCCACAACCAGTTCCAACCTGCCAAGTAAATCCATTATCTGTAATTGAAAAGTTAAAACCCTGTCTAAGAGCTTCGGCTAATTGCCTAACTTTAATAGGATCACTTAAGGTTTGACCATTAGGATCATTATTACCAAAAATTTTAGCTTGGATAAACTTTTTAGTTGAAGTATCTAAAGAAGATCTAAAAGTAACCCAGTTATCGTACTGAGGAGTACCTTGACAATAACTGCTTCCAGAGACAAAACTTTCTGAATAAACAGAATTCTGAGCTATACTTTCGGTAAAACCGAAGGCTAGTAAGAGAATACTGAATTTCAGTAAATTAAAAATAGTAAATGCTTTTTTCATTTTAGAACGGTTAAAAAATTTACTCAAAGTAATAACTTTTTTAGACAATTCAGAAAGTTACAAGGAGCTTTTCGACTAAATTAATAGAATTGCCTAAAAATATAAAAACCCCGACCTTTCGGCCGGGGTTTAATTGTTCAAAGCATGGGCAATTTTCAGAAAACAGTCTAGGGTTCTCTAAAGATCATTATTTAATTATTTCAACTTTGCGGTTGCTTACAAACTCACCATTTGAAATTTGTAAATGGTAAATTCCAGCAGCAAAATTGCTTAAATCAATTACAGTTGAAGGAGATACACTAGTATTCCAGTTAAACTCAGAAACGAATCTACCTAATTGGTCAACCACTTTAATAGATACATTACCTAGATCAACATTACCTTTATTCTCTAATTTAATCATACCTGTTGAAGGGTTAGGATAATTAATAATTTGATTTGAAATAGGATCAACAGTGCTTAAAGCATTTACTATGATCTCAGTAGAAGTTGAGCTTTGGCAACCATCTTTAGTAACAACCAAAGTAGGTTTGAAAATACTAGCTTCAAAATATCTGTGAGTAACTACACCTGCTACATTAGAAGTTGTTCCATCTCCAAATAACCATAAGAAATCACCTGAACTTGGATCAGCAGGGGTAAATCTATAAGTACCATTTCCATCTAAATTAGAAACTGCAGTAAATGCACTATTAGGAATTTCTTTTACATTAATGGTAATACTTGCTGTATCAGAGCAATTTTCAGGAGTAGTAACAATTAAACTCGCATTATATGTACCAGGCACAGTATAAGTAAATGCAGGATTAGAAGCATTTGAAGAATTAGTTCCATCAAATGACCAATCATAGTTCAAGTTACCACCTGCAAAAGTACTTCCGTTTAAGAAAGTATTTTCTTCACCTAAACAGATATCAGTTTTGGTTACGAAGAAAGCTACTGGCTTAACTCCAAAATTAACTACTTTGGTTATTTCATCGAAACAGCCATTATCAGCAACAACAGTTAAAGTAACATTGAAATTACCAGCTCTTCCAAAATTATGAGTAGGATTAGCATTGTTAGATGTTCTACCATCTCCGAATTCCCAAGCGTGAGTTAAATTACCTGAACTAATAGTGGTTAAATTGTTAAATGAAACAGCATCACCTGAGCAATTACCAACTGTTGAAAAATCAACCACTGGAGCCTCAACTAACATTACAGTTTTAGTTATAGAATCAACACAACCAAAGTTTGTAGTTCCAATCAGGGTAACATCATAAGTATTATATGAAGAATATTTGTATGTGATATCTTTGTTTTGAGCTACGAATCCATCACCTAATTTCCAAATATAACCAATAGAACCTGAAGCTAAAGTAGAAGTATTTGTGAATGAAACAGGCTCTGATGAACATTTGTTCGCAGTATAAGTAAAATCAACCGCAGCTCTATGTGCATAAGTCACATACTTAGTTCTAACATCTGAACATCCATTATCAGTAACTTTTAAAGATACTGGGTAAATACCTGGGCTATTGTATTGGTGGTTTGGATTACTTGAAGTTGAAACAGAAGAATTATCACCAAAATTCCACTCATAAGTAGCTACACCACTAGGTAAAGTAGATTGATCAGTAAATGGAATAGCAGCTCCTTCACATTGATTTACAAAAGTAAATTCAGCATTAGGTTTCTCGAAAACTGTCACAGTTATTGACATAGAATCTCTATAACCATAATCAGAAGTAGCTATTAATTTAGTAACATATTGCCCTGGAGCAGTGTAAAAAATTGTAGGGTTTGGAGCATCCGTTGTTACCCCATTACCTAAATCCCACTGATAAGAAACTTGTCCACTAGAGATTGATGTACTATTAAAAAACTCAGCTTTATCGCCTAAACAAACATTGGCTACATTATAAACAACATTTGGTCTTGGAGCAACAAAGAAATAACGTACCATTTCAGGCGCATCACATCCAGAAATAACATTTCTCAACTTGATAGATACGCGGAAGGTACTATCCGATTCGCCCGGTCTAGGAGTTATTTCAACTCTACCATTTGTTGAAGAGGTAGGAATAAAGCTAGCGGTATCAGCAGAGTTAATTGCTGTTCCATTTAAAGTGGTAATAGAAATAGAACTTACTCTCCATCCAGAACCATATTGGCTATTAGTATAATTATTAGGTTGAGTATACTCATAAGTAATTTTATCACCATGAGCTACAATGTCTGGAGAAATTAAATCGCCAGCATTAAATGCACCTGCAAAAGAAGATCCTTTTACAATCATAGATCCAACGGGTGAAGCAGCAACGTTAATGGCTTGGAACGAAGTATCCGATTTAGTACTAACAAAACCTTTTAACATTTGGCCATTTCCTACATTTGAGAAAACCGCTAAGGTATTAAAAGTGTAATCAATTGAATCACCTGGGTTAATTGAAACACCTGCGATTTCATTTGCTCTTTGTTCTTCATTTACTTTAAATGACACTTTTACGTTAGAAACAGGGAATGTTGCATTATTTTTTATCCATACTTTAACTGGATAACCATTAGCTTGGCAAATATTAGAGCTTGGCAATTCAACTTTAACTACCCTTACATCAACAGTAAATTCATAAGCCCCTGGATCTGGCGCAGCTAAATTTCTATTTACTCTTAAAATGTCTCTTGTAATACCATTAGCAACTCCAATATCGTCTACATCTAAAGATCGTGGTTTAAAATCACCAGTTAAAGGATTCGTAAAATTCGCATCTGCATTTGTTCCTTTAGGATCTCCTCCAGCATTTCTCCAAGCTGAGAAAGTATTATAGGTGCTTCCATTATCATCAACTACATAATTCTGATTTGTAGATCCAGTAATAAAATAAACATTACCATCTACTTTAACATCATTAGATAAGGCAGAATTTCCAGTTGAAAATCTTTGACCATATATTATACCACTAGTAGGTCTATTGATATGGAAGATGTTATTAACGGATCTAAAATTAGTGTAAGTACAAATTTGGTGAAAAGCGCCATAGATAGTATTGAAAGAAGTACTTGCGTAATTATCGTATACAGTATTATTTTCAATATAAATATTTGAACCACAGGTAGAATAGAAACCATAGGTGGTACCATTATGATTAAAACTTACCACATTATTAGTAACTCTTGTTTCTAAACCGTATGGCGTATTTGGAGTTGCAAAAGCAATTCCAAAAGTTGTACTGGTAACATTTGGATTAGAGCCTCTTAAATTAAAGATATAATTACCTGTAATAGTTTCTTCTCTAGAACCATTAATAAAGTACATAGCATAACAAGTAGTGTGCGCAGTAATTGTAGGTCTAGAAAGTTTATTTCCTATTACTCGAGTTCCTCCACAATAATTACCCCAAATTCCATAAAGATAAAAATCTTCAATATTGTTATTTTCAAAGGTATTAAATGTTGAAGACCCAAAATTACCTTGATTAGTAATAGCGTACCAAGGGCCAGCTTGAGCTCTCCCCTTAATGGTGCAATTTCTGATAGTATCATACAAACCAGCGCTACCAATTGTAGTAGCGGAAGTGGTAGAATTACTAATACAAATACCTACAACATTTGATGAGTTAGAAGTTAAATTTGAATAATCAATTAAACAACTATCAAAAGTGTTGTAATTTGAATTATTCATAAAATGTAAATTCCAACCAACATTAGAAGCAGTATTTCTAATTGTAAGGTTTGATACTGAAAGGTAATCAATCCCGTTTAATCTGAAAACTTGTCTATTTGTTGTTGTAGGGGCAAATTGCAAAACGTTTCCATTTCCATAAATCCTAACATGATTTACTGCATCCATGCCAGAAATCTGAGAAACATTTAATTGCTCAGTATAAGGACCAGAATTTGGTACTACATGAACAATTACCGGTCCACCAGAGACACCCGAACCAAGGAGTGGTCCACCGTCAGTTCTGGTATTATTCATTAAAGTGTTAAAAAAAGAAGTAAAATTTCTGAAGTTAGTAGAACTTGCGGTTCCGTTTGCGTTAATGGTATAAGTACCACCAGGCAGAGCTTGGGCTATAAAACCCGTCAACATAATACTGCTAAATACTGCAGCTTTCTTGATAAGACCTTTAGCCTTACCAAAACTGTAAAAATTCCTCATAAGCACCTTAAATATAAATTATAAATGGTTTAATTAACCAAATCTATTGATGGAAATACCTCTAAATCCATCAATAAAATTCCTAACCTGAGCTTTCAAAATACCTCTAAAATGAAAGCATTAATTAATAATAATACTGAATAAAAATAAATCAATAATTTATTGACTTAAAAAATCATTATTAATAACGATAATGGTTATTAATAAAAATTAGAGCTGCGGAGAAAATTTTTAGAGTTTGATTCCGCAGAAACCAAAACTCCTAATTTAGAAAGTATACTTTCACCATAAGCAAATCTTAATTCGATACTAATTTATTCAATTTTAAATAATCGATTCGGCTTTTGCAAGCCGAATCGATTTTATTCATAAGTTTATTTAGTAACAGTTACTTTGATAGATGCTCTATCATTTCCATTTACTACTTCAATTAGGTAAATACCAGCGGCTAAAGTAGAAGCATCAACTTTAATTGATCCGCTATTTATCTCATCCTGAGTAAAGGTTTTTACGGTCTGACCTAATAAGTTAACCATTTTTACATTTACATTAGACTTATCTTGGATATTTAAATCTATATTGAATTGACCAGCATTTGGATTAGGATATACATTTACCAATGAAGCTAAACCTGCAGCATTAATAGATAATCTATTAACATTAGCAGATAAACTGTAATTGTTACGGCATCCTTCACTTGATTCAACTACCAATGAAACATTGTAAATACCATCAAATGGATATTGGTATTTAGGATTCTCGTCATTAGAAGTTGCACCATTACCAAAATACCAAGTGTAGGTAGCGGCACCTGTTGCATTTGAATTAAATTGCATGAAACCAACACCGCTATTAGCCGAAGTTACAGTTGGAGCAGCAGTTGGGTTAGCAAATACACTAACTGTTTTGATTAACTCATCTGCACAACCATTATTTGAAACAGTTAATTTAACATCATAATCACCAGGTGTTAATGAAACGGATGGATTAAAGTCAGTTGACCCAGCACCACCATTATCAAAATCCCAATTATAAGTTAAGGTACCAACACCAGCAGATCCATTTTGGAACATTACATCATTACCTTCACAAACATTTTCGGCAAAGAAAGATGCAACTGGTTTTTCACCAATAGTGATAGGGATAATTTTTGAACTAAAGCAACCATTCGGATTAGCAGCAGTAAGTTTTACATTATATGTACCTGGTACGCTAAAAGAGAAAGTCGGGTTTGCATCAGTTGATGTTCCATAACTTCCAAACTCCCATGCATAAGCATTAGATCCACTTGGCGTATTGGTATTATTATTAAAGCTTAATGCTTCGTTTGAACACTGATTTCCGCTAATTGAAAAATCAGCTTTAGGAGATTCAATTAAGCTAACTTGAGCAGTTGCTGAATCAACACAACCAAATCCTGTTGAAGCTTTTAACTTAACAGTAAAATTATTAAAGCTATTGTAGGTATGCATTGGGTTTGCATCTGTAGATATATTACCATCCCCAAATTCCCAAGTATAACCAACAGTACCAAAAGCGATTGTGGTATTGTTATCAAAAGATAAACCTAAATTATCGCAGGTTGCAGAAGGAACAGTGAAAGAAACTTGAGCACGAGGTGCTTGAGTAACATATTTAGTTACATCATCTTTACATCCATTAACATCTACAATTAATCTAGCCATATAAATACCAGGGGTATTGTATAAGTGAGTAGTGTTTGCTCCTGAACCAGTGGTATTATCTCCATATAACCAGCTATAGGTAGCCGATCCTGAAGGGATTGTAGATCTATTCAAAAATTGAACTGCAGTACCTTCACAAGCATTAACAAATTCAAAGCTAGCAGTAGGCAATTCAAAAGTAGTAACTTGGAATGATGTTGAATCTACATAACCATAATTAGTGGTTGCATATAAACGAACATTATAAGTACCAGCCGCAGCATATCTATGGATAGGATTAATTAAAGTACTGGTATTTCCATCACCAAAATCCCATAAATAAGAATTCATACCAGTTGAAACTGTAGATGAATTAGTAAAGAAGTGATAATCACCTTCGCAGGCATCAGTTCCAGTAAATTGAGCGTTTGGTCTTGGAGCTATAAAAATGGTACGATTAATTAAAGTATCACATCCAGTTGCAATAAATCTAACTCTAACTTGTGCAATAACTGTAGAATCAGTCCAAGAATTGCTTGGTGTAAAATCTAATAAACCACTGTTAGATGAACTAGGAGGAGTCCAAGTGTACATAGAATTTGGAACTGCAACACCACCTTTAGATAAGAAAGTGAAGCTATGAACATTCCAAACTGAACCATAACCTGATTGACTTTGTCCAATTGGAACACCTATATTATATTCAATATTATCAGATTCAGCAACAATATCAGGATTAACAGTATTACCAGAGTTGAAGGTACCAACATAGGTATTACCTTTTACAAAATCAGAGCCAGCTGGAACTGGATTAACTGTTGCTGTCATTTGAACTCTATTACTGATACAAATAGTATTGTAATTTAAAGTAACATCCATTGACCAGCCATTACCAGTACCATTAGATCCTTGTAATCCATATACATAATTACCAGTACTTAATGACATATCAGCATTAGTGATAGTTTTATTACCACTGGTTGCATATAGTTCATTACCTAAAGAAGCAATATAAATACCAGTTAAACCTGGATCAACAATCATTGGATCAATAGTAATAGTAGTCCAACCACCACCTGGGTTAGCCACTACATTGTATTCACCGTGTAAGGTCCAAAGTTGAGTATTATTTACAGTGTTAAAACCATTTCCAGTAGATTTATAAATACGAACTGTATTTGCTGTTCCATTTAACCAGAAACGAACTTGGATAGAATTAATTGATACTGTTTTAGTTGGGTTGATATTGAAACCCCAACCATTATATAATGAAGTATTACCACTTACATATGTTCCACCATTATTCTGAGTTACAATTGAACTACTAGGACCAACTCTTACAGCCGATGCCCAAAAATTCGAAGTGGAAGAAATTGGAGGAGACAATGTATTTTTACCCATAGCAATCCTTGATCCACCTGTTGCAGCATTATACCACCACACTGAATCATAAGATTTAACGGTAGTCGCAGATAATACAGCTTGACCAGCTCCACAACGAGTTGAGTTGCTAGGAGTAGCTAAATCAGGAGTACCAACGGTTGAATAGTTTGCAATTAAGGTGTCATTAAGCCTGTAATCTTCAACTGCTAAGCCGTGATACAATTTAACAGTAATATTACCGCCATCTCTAAAATCTAAATTTCCAAAATTATAAGTTGCAGATTGGAACTGACTTAATGGTCCGGCAATTACCCCATTGTAAGTTTGGTTAATTGCATTACCACCAATAGTACCAGTTACAATAGCAGTCACAGGAATATTAGATTGTGAATTAGAACCATAATTGGTAACTTCTATACTTAATGGTTCAGCTGAACCTCCGCATGAAGATGTTGGGCTTGCTAATGCAGTAACCCCGACGTTATTAGCACCTAAAGATAAAATAGTAACGTTAAAATCTTCTGTTTCACCTAAGCCAAAATTATTACAAATATCGGTACTGCCAACATTACCAGCATATCTCCATCTCACTCTCATTCGTTTTTGACCAGGAGTTGCATTAGCTGGTACATTTAAAACGAAATTATGTGATAGAGCATTACCAGTTCCTATATCAGTAAACTCAGAAGGCTCAAATTGATTATCGCCATCATAATCAATCCATAGACCTGCTTGACCTGTCCAAACACCATTTCCTCCTAGTACGGAGCCGTTATACGATAATCCTGGAGTAAATGTCCAAGTAGTACTTAATAATGAGTGACCATTTGCAATATAAGTACCTGAAGACTGACAACCGCTTGATTGAGAAGCGGATGAAATATTGTTAATTGTAACATCATCTAATGGATCACCGGCGTTGCAATTTAAAGGCGCAGGATCATTAATCCCGCATTGGGCGTTAGCAAAATTAATACTTGCCAAACTAATTAAACCTAAAGTAAAGGTTTTTAATATTTTTTTTCTAAACATGCGTTTCCTATTGATTTTGCTTTGAACATAGGTTTTAATAAGCAGGGTCTTTACAGACCCTGCTTCATACTACCTATTGAGGAAAATGTTAGTATTTAATTATTTAGTAATGGTAATTTTCTTAGTGGCAACACCGTTACCATCTTGAGCTTGAACGAAGTAAACTCCAGAAGCTAAGTTAGATAAATCTAAATCAACTTTTCCATTTACTAATTCAGAATAAGAAACCACTTTAACAGTTTCACCAATCGCATTCATAATGCGGATTGAGAATTGCTCGCTTACAGAATTTTTAACTGCAATTACAAATTTACCGTTGTTAGGGTTTGGATATACACTAATAGCATTTGCTAAGTTTAAATCTTCAACACCACTGGTATTAGCTTTTACAGTTACTGTGCGGTAGAATAAATCAGAATTATTACCGCTAGCATCAGTTGCTCTATAAACTACTGAGTAAGTACCTTCTTCTAAAGTATTAACATTAGAAAGGACAACTTCTAACTTACAACCATTGCTGTTAGTCATGAAATCAACAGGGTTATTGTAGTTATCAGTTACTGATACACCTTCCATTGGATCAAAAATATTCCATCTTTGAATATTAGTGTTTAAAGCTAAAACAGAAGGCTTAACTCTATCTACTACGTGAATAGTTCTAGTGTAAGTGCTTGAGTTATTACTTTGATCCATTGCAGTATAGGTACATACATAAGTTCCTAAAGTATTGATATCAAATGCTGGAGTGCAAGTCTTAGTTAAAGATACTGCGTTCCAATAGTTATCAGTTGCTGTAACTTGTGGTTCAACAAAACTGAAATCTCTTACATCAGCGATAATTACTTGAGAACCTACTGAAGAAATTGATGGAGCAACATAATCTTCAACTTCATAAGTGATAGTTGTAGTAGCTACGTTTCCAGAAGCATCTTCTGAAGTATATTCCACAACATACTGACCTCTAACTCTAGTATCAACATTACCTGAAGATGTTAAAATAACAGTTGGGTAATAGTTATCTACTGAAGTCATAGGATCAATAAACATGCTGTTAACTTGAACAGGGTATGGATTTGGAATATTAGCAAAAGTAGGAGCAACATTATCAACAACCTCCACAGTTCTTTGAACTTGAGCAGAATTACCAAATGCGTCAGTAATTGAGTAAGTTAAAACATAAGAACCAATTGTGGTTACATCAACATTACCATTAACAACGATTAATGAAGTAACATCTCTGTTTCCTGGGTTATCAATAGCAGTAGCCATTGGATCAACAAATGGAGTATTAACCGTATGTTGCATGGTAGCCATACCATTTAAAGAAATAACTGGAACAGTTAAATCTTCAACAACGTGAACAAAACGAGTTACAGTTGGAGCATCTAAACATGAAGCATTAGTTACATTGTAAACTACTGCATAGATACCTGATTGAGTAGCGTCTACTTGGTTATCAGTTTCTATTTCAGCTGTAATATCACCTAAAATATTATCACTAGCAGTTGCACCAGCATCAACATAATTAGTACCTTTTTCAATAAATACTGGGTTAGTACCATTTAAGCTAATAGTTGGTGGAACAGTAGATCTAGATAAAATTACTCTGTAATCTTCATATTCACCAACTTGGTTAGGACCACATGGAGTATTAGCATTATCATCAAGTGATACGCCAACACGCATGATAGTTGGACCAGTTACAACATTTTCACAATCAGGAATAGTTACAGAAGTGGTATATGATAAAGTATTAGTTCTAGTTTCATTACCTACTAATTCATTAGCATCATTGAAATCACCATCTCTGTTAAAGTCGATCCAGATTTTTCTGTTCATATCATTGAAGTTGGTCGCTCTTTCAACAGTTAATTGATAAGAAGCACCTAAAATAACTTCAGTTGACATGTCTTCTACATAAGAAGTATAACCAGATCCACCAGCACCAGCAGCAGTTTCATTATCTAATGTATTGAAAGCTACTCTTGTAATTCCAATATCAGAAATATTAGATAAAATTGAACTAGGTTGGCAGTAAGCTACTACTCTTACAATATCAGTTTTAGTTCTAACTGTTTGACCATTATCATTTACAGAAACACGTCTAATTGCATATAAACCTGGTAAATCAAATTTCACAAATGGTTCTTGATCCATAGAATCAGTTCCATTTACAAATGATACACCAGTAGAAGGAATAATTTCAAATCCTCCGTCGCATTCTGCAGTTGATTTATTCATAATCTGAGTAATACCTCCAGTTGGGATAATATTTTCAGTCACATCAAAATCAACAGTAGGATTGTTAGAAGTATTTAATACAACTACATCTTTTACGATTTCATCGTTACCAGCACAAGAGCTAACTTTTAGTCTTACTTTGTAGTTTTGTGCAGCTAAATAAGTATAAGTTGGACTTTCTTCGTCAGAATCAAAGTAACAAGGAGCTGGATCACAATAATCAATATTAGGATCATATTCAAAAATCCACTCATAATTAGCGTCTTTTGGAGCATTACTTGAGTTTTTGAACATTACATCAGTTCCAGCAGAGCAAGCATAAACTGTATCTGGAGCTTCAAAGTCAGCCATTACTGGACCAGTAAATCCAATAGTAGCTTTCCACCATGCACCAAAACCTTCACCATTATTGAAGGCATCTTTTTGCCATACAACTAATAGTTTACCAGAAGTACCGGTATAAGTTTGAGATGGCAAAGTATTATTAAAACCAGTAATATCAGCTAATACTGGAGCACCTTGATTATCACCATCGTGAATTCTTACACGGTCACCCCATGATACGTTAAAATTACCAAAGAATTTGAAATCTATTTTTGTTGCACCGCATGGAGCAATTAAGAATTCACAAGTATTGTTACCATTAGAATAGTTTGCACCTGGACCAGCATCATCATAAATTACACCAGAATCTAATGTAGAATTTAAATCCATACACATTCTGTTTTCAACTTTCTGAGAAACTGGGTAAGCAACTTTTACATAAGCAGCTTTACAAACAGTATCACCCCATCCGAAGAAGTTACCAGCTGATAAACATACTTCATAAGTTCCTGTATCAAAGAAAGTAACTTGTGGATTTTGTGAACCTGAACTACCAACAGATATAAACCAAGGATAAACAAATTCTGGACCTGGGTTTAACCACCAATTCCACTGATTAGCACCTCTATTTGATAAATCAAATAATTGAACATCAACTGGATTACCAGAGTAATCTATTGAGTTCTTAGATGCAACGAAGTTTACAGTTGGAGGTGATTGTGGATCAACAACGGTTACATTTTTTGTAACACTTGCAGAACCTAAACAGTTAACTGAGGTTAATTTTACTTGGTAATTACCAGCAGACGGGAATGAATAACGTAAATTAACATTAGTTGAGTCAATTACATTATTTAAACCAGCAACTGAAGTTGACCAGTAATTTTTGTAGCCAATTTGATTTGCATTTACAAATAATGAATTACCTTGAGTAAAAACAGTATCTGGTACAAAGAAATTAGCAGTTGGATTACTTGGAGTTGTAATGGTTACATTAAAATCCCAAGTTTCTCCGTAATAAGGAGTACCAGCCGAATTACATGAGTTAGCAGCACCAAAAGTGTTGTAATAACCCATTCTAACTCTCATTCTGGTATTTCCAGGATTAGCAGAACATGGAACGTTAACATTAACATTAACTCTGTATGGAGATGTAAACTGTTGAGGAATATTTCCTAAATATTCACCTGCATCAGCAAAATCACCATCTCTGTTGTAATCGATCCACGCACCATAGTTAATACCTCCATAAATAGAGCCACTTTCCATGGTTAATGTGTAAGATTGACCTGGATTAATAACAGCCGGAGCCATATTATTCCAATAAGAATAAGTTCCTAAGTTATGTGGGCAAGCACTGGTTTTTGACCAACCTGCAAACTCTACCTTAGAAAAAATAAAACCGTAACCAAATTGGCAACCGTTTGGAGTGAAGCTATGGGTAGCAACACAATAAGGGGCCGGATTCGTACTTTGCGCCTCCGCCTTCATCAAAGATCCAAAGCAGAACACCATCGCAAGGGCAGCGATTTTGCTAAGTTTGGTCCCGAAGTTTGAAATACTTGTAAAAGTTTTCCTCATAGATTTTAATTTAATTTAACACTAATAATCAATTGGTACTCTTTTCTTCCAATCAGAATTGCCTATCCTCAAACACACCCTTAATATTATTTAAGTACACAACAACTCCAATTGCAAGCACTAAGTTCGGTAACTTATTTTACTTTGTCAAGAAAAGGTTGCCTCAATTTTAAGACTTTTTTAAGAATTTCGTCGAATAACATCGATTTATTTTTTCAATTCTATTAAAAATAAAGGCAACGTAGTCATTGTCCGATGATGCAATTATTGATAATCAATATCTTACAAAATAGAAAAAGGTATATTCTATCGGAAAAAATTTTTATCGACTTTAGTATCGATTTTATCTATAGTTAACATTAAATCTTTTCTAATTTTAAAAATCCCTTCTTATAATTAATTATCGCATGGTATTTTTTTAATATATCTGAACCAATGATTACATAAAACTCCTCTAAACCAAATTTGGAATAAGAAGCATTAATATATTCAAAATTTATTAAGCCAATTGCGTAATTATGGATTTTTAAACTTTTAAATGAAATTGTTTCGAAAATTGCAATTTTTGTTTCCAAGGATTCACCCCCAATACCGGCCGCCATATTTTGATTTAAATCGATTATCTCCTTAGGGGTAATGGTTTTTGTTATATCGACACTAAAGATTGTTCTAGTGGCTCCAGAATCAATAAGAGCCAAGTAAGGCTTAGAATTTATTTTGATTCGGGTAAAAATATGAAACCCATCCTTTTCGATTTCTACGAATTGGATGGGCATCTTTACTGTTTGTATTTTTTTATTAGTAGTCAATTTTATCTAATACATCCATTACTTCTTTAACAGCAGCAGCAGATTCATGAACTAATTTTAACTCATCTTCAGTTAATTTCAATTCAATAATCTCTTCAATACCATTTTTTCCAAGTTTCACAGGTACACCAAGGTAAATATTCTTTAACCCATATTCACCAGTTAACCATGCGCAGCAAGGGAATATTCTTTTCTGATCTCTTACTATAGCTTCTACCATTTGAGCAGCAGATGCACCAGGAGCATACCATGCAGAGGTTCCTAATAAATTTACAATCTCTCCCCCACCCTTTTTGGTTCTCTCAACTATAGCATTTAATTTTTCTTCTGAAATTAATTCAGTAACTGGTATTCCTGAAACTGTTGTATATCTTGGTAATGGCACCATGGTATCACCATGTCCACCCATTAATATGGCTTGGATATCTTTCGGGTTACAATTTAATTCAGTTGCTAAAAAAGCTCTGTATCTAGCAGTATCTAAAATACCAGCCATTCCAAATACTTGATTAGAAGGTAACTTAGCTGCTAAGTAAGCACAATATGTCATTACATCTAATGGGTTAGACACTACAATAATCTTAGCATTTGGTGAATGCTTTACCACATTTTCAGTAACTGACTTTACAATTTTCGCATTGGTTGCAATAAGATCATCGCGGCTCATACCTGGTTTTCTCGGTAAACCAGAAGTAATTACCACAACATCAGAACCTGCAGTTTTTGAATAATCATTGGTTGACCCAATTACTCGAGTATCATACATATTTACTGGAGCTGTTTGCCAAATATCTAGAGCTTTGCCTTCAGCAAAATTCTCCTTAATATCTAATAAAACAACTTCATTTGCCAACTCTTTGTGAGCAATAACATCTGCACAAGTTGCGCCAACATTTCCGGCACCAATTACACTAATCTTCATTTTGATATATATTATATATAGGTGTGATTAATTAAAGTTTCATCTCTGGTATTTCGCCTTCAACAACTAATTTCCCCTCTGTTTTGGATTGTATCTCTTCAACTGATACTCCCGGAGCTCTCTCAATTAAATAAAATGCCCCGTTTTTTATTTCAAAAAAACCTAACTCCGTAACTACTTTCTTTACGCAAGCTAGTCCTGTGATTGGTAAGGTACATTTTTTTAATAATTTAGATTCACCTGCCTTATTTACATGCTGCATAGCAACAATAATATTTTTTGCAGATGCTACTAAGTCCATAGCTCCTCCCATCCCCTTAACCATTTTACCCGGAATTTTCCAATTGGCTATATCTCCATTCTCACTTACCTCCATAGCTCCTAAAACGGTAAGATCAACCTTACCCGCTCTAATCATCCCAAAACTCATAGCCGAATCAAAAAATGAACTTCCGTTAATAGTGGTTATCGTTTGTTTACCCGCATTTATCAAATCTGGATCAACCTGACTTTCATATGGAAAAGGTCCCATCCCTAATAAACCATTTTCTGATTGTAAAGTAACTTCAAGCCCTTGCGGGATATAATTTGCTACTAAAGTTGGGATTCCTATTCCTAAATTCACATAAAAACCATCCTCTAACTCCTGAGCAATTCGTTTTGCGATACCATGTTTATCTAACATTTCCTTTCCCTCCTTATTTACGAATGGTTAATTGTTCAATTCTCTTTTCATATCCTTTTCCCTGGAAAATCTTATGAACATATATTCCAGGAGTATGAATTTCATTAGGATCTAATTCACCGGCTGGGACCAAAACTTCAACCTCGGCAATAGTAGTTTTTCCGGCCATTGCCATAAGAGGATTAAAATTTCGAGCGGTTGCTTTATATATTAAATTACCTGCAGTATCCCCTTTCCATGCTTTTATAATCGCAAAATCTGCATCAAAGGCGTACTCCATTAAATAAGTCTTTCCGTTAAAATCACGCATCTCCTTGCCCTCAGCTACTTCAGTACCAACACCTGCTGGAGTAAAAATAGCAGGCATACCATAACCTGCAGCTAAGCAACGCGTTGCTAATGTTCCTTGCGGGATAAGCTCCACCTCTAACTCACCACTTAATAACTGCCTTTCAAACTCTTCATTTTCGCCAACATAAGATGAAATCATCTTTTTTACTTGTCTGCTTTTTAACATCAATCCTATTCCAAAATCATCTACACCGGCATTATTAGAAATGCAGGTTAAATTTTTAACACCCTTTTTAACTAAGGCAGCAATAGAATTTTCTGGAATCCCACATAATCCAAATCCACCCAACATTAAAACAGCCCCATCCTGTATTTCTTTTATGGCTTCTTCAGCATTCGAAACAACTTTCTTCATATGATTTCTTTGGCGTTGCAATTTTAAAAAAATTAAGGCAGATAGCCTAAAATAGAAGGCATAAATATTTAATCATTTTGAATAATATCGACACAAATCTTAGCTGAAGCGGTTACTAGTGGAATTCCTCCGCCTGGATGAACGCTTCCACCAACAAAATACAAATTTTTTATCGCAGAAAAATTCGGATGCCTTAAAAATGCAGCAAAACGATTATTTGAACTACTACCATATAATGAACCACCATAAGAAGAGGTTTTTGATTCTATCATTTGAGGACTTAACACATCTTCTTCAACTATATGATTTTCTATTTGGGTTTTTAATACTTTATTTATTTTAGAAATAATATTTCTTTTTGTTTCTTCAATTGTTTGACCCCAATTTTGAGTCCCATTTGCAAAAGGAGCATTTACCATAACAAACCAGTTTTCTGAATTTATTGGAGCATCATGGCTTAAAACTTTTGAACTTATATGTATATAAACAGTAGGATCATCAGATATTTTTTCACCAGAATCTAATAAATCAAATTCTAACTTATAATCATCAGAAAATAGAATATTATGACAATCCAGTTCATGAAAATTTTTATTTATTCCCCAATAGAAAATTAGGGCTGATGTAGATCTTGGTTGATTTAAAATTTTATGTGGACTAGGGTAATCTTTTAATAAATTTTTATAGGTTGGATGTATATCTGCATTACTAATTACTTTATCAAAAGGCAAAAAAGTATTGTTAGATTTTATTCCTATTACCTTATTATTTTTTAAGGCTATCGATTCAACTTTTGAATTAAAAATAAACTGAGTCCCTAATTCTAAATTTAATTGATATAATGCCTTGGGTATTGCTCTAATTCCTCCTTCTGGCAAATAGGCACCTAAACCAAATTCAATAAAGGGAATTATATTTAAAGTAGATGGTGCCTTAAAAGGATTTGATCCATTATAAGTAGCGTATCTATTAAATAATCTAATATTCTTATCGTCTTTAAACAATTTAGAGTTGGCTTCATTCATAGATTTGAATGCCCCAATTTTGTGTAATTTTAAATAACCTTTGAATGCGGATTTAGAGAGGTATGTTTTAAATTTATGTAAGGATTTTTGTAAAAATAAATCAGCTGTAATATCATAAATTTCTTTACTCTTACGGTATGCTAATTTTACGGCTTTAGAATTATCCTTGGTTTTTAATTCGATTTCTTTTGCGAATTTTTCAATATCAGAATACGCATTAATAATAGTTCCATCGGAGTAAAAATAATTACAAATTGTTTTTAACTGATGATAAGAATAATATTTACGGGGGTCTTTATTACAAAATTCAAAAACTTCATCTATATAACTGGGCAAGGTAAATAAGGAAGGTCCTGTATCAAATCGAAATTGCCCTAAGTATTTTTCGCCAGCTTTACCACCAAAGGTTGCTGATTGCTCAAAAACGCTTACCTCATAACCCAAGTAACTAAGTTTAGCTGCTGCAGCCAAGGCCCCTATTCCAGAACCAATAATGGCTATTTTAGTCTTTTTTAAATTTCCTTTGGAAGAATTCATAAAAGGAAATATTCATAATAAATAATAAGAAATTATATAATAAATCGTCGGCTGGAATGGTATAAATACGAATTCCTAAGTTTTGAGTATCATTATACCAAACTACAGGCAATGAAGTTAAAATTCCATTAACAATTAAAAAGGGAATAATTGCAACCAAATAGGCTCTGTAAAATTGTCCTAAAAAACTTCGTTTGCCAATTACTACTTGTTGAATCATAAAAAACAAAGTAAAAAGCGCAGTAATTGCTGTATATAATTTGTTATAATAATTTATTAACAAAAAAATACAAATTGCAATTATTAACAAATTCAAAAATGGAACAATTTTTTTAAATGGATCAGAGGGGAAATAAATATTTAAACATTCATAAATAAATACGCAAGCGTAAGGAACCGTAAGAAAAAACATTATTTCTTCTAAGGGTAATGCCCCAAACTTAATTCCGGTAATATAGGCATCATTAAATCCCCATACACCCCAAATGGTAAACCAATGATCCCATATTAAAAATAATAATGCAGTAATTATTTGACCTGGAATTAAATATTTAATTTTTTTATAGAAAGCAACTTTCTTATCAAATGATAATGCTAGTGGACCAAGTATGGTAAATAAATTTATTAATAAATAGGTATACATTATTAACTTGAAATAAGTTTAGATTCCGCGGGGCTAAGTTCCGCATTTAACTTCATGAATTCAACAATTGTTTTTCTTATTTCAGGTTCTATGGGATATAAATCTTTTTTTTGTAGACCATTAATAATAAATGCTCTATCCATTTGCAAATTTTCTTTCATTCCAACTATATCTGGGATATTCTTTTCAACACTATACCTTAAATATCTAATTTCAATTGAAGAAGAATTTAATTGAACAGCCTTATTCAAATAAGATTTTGAGACTTTTAGATGTTTAATTTTATTTGAAGGACTCCAAGCATGTTTTGCTTTTAATCCCCAGAGAGCACCTAAATAAGCAGTCTCTAAAGAATTGATATCCTTTTTGGATTCTAGAGATTTAATTAATAAATCAGTTGCATCTTCATCTTCAACACATTTTAGGTAAGCAATTCTAATTTCATTGATATTGGCTTGAACATTAGTTTGCCATCCCGCAAGGGTAAAAAGAAAAAGTACTATTAAATTTTTCATAATCTATTTAGCCTAAATTTAACCCATGAGGTAGTGAACAATAAGATTTTCTCAAAGTTTGAAATTCTAACTCGAGATTCCATTATTCTTTTAGGTTCTAGTTTATGAATTTTATTAAGTAAGGATCTAAAATAGATGTATGCAATATAAACTCCGAAACGAGAGCCAACCGGAAGCATTTTTATCCCCGCAAGGGCTTCATTAAAATCATCTTCAATATCCATTTCGATTTGTTTTTTAATACGCATATCGAAATTGGTAAAGAAATCTACATTGGGGAAATATACGCGACCTCTTTCTCTAAAATCACTTTTTAAATCTCTTAAAAAATTAATTTTCTGGAATGCAGCTCCTAGTTTTCTTGCAGGTTCAAGCAACTCTTTATACATTTTTTCATCTCCAAGACAAAATACCTTTAAACACATTAATCCTACAACCTCAGCTGAACCATAAATATATTTTTGGAAGGAGTCATTTTCATAACTTCTATAGTCCAAATCCATAGCCATTGAATCTAAAAAAGCATCAATAAGTTCCATGTCAATTCTATATTCATGCACTGTTTTTTGGAATGCATGAAGCACAAAATTTGAACTTATTTTATCTTGAATGGCCGTATAAGTTTCTTTCCTGAATTTTTCTAATAATAGTCTTTTATCATAATCATGAAAAGTATCTACAATTTCGTCAGCAACGCGTACAAAAGCATAAATATTTCTGATTGGGGCTCTCATTTCTTGGTTAAGAGCTAAAATTCCTAAGCTAAACGAGGTACTGTATTTATGCGTAATATATTTACTACATTTTTCTGCTACCTCGGTGTAAAGTTGTAAATCGGTGTTGTTTGAAGCCATGGTGTTCTATTTTATTGGGAACTCTTTGAAAATTTCATTGGCAACCACTTCTCCTGAAATTAAGGAAGGCGGCACACCAGGACCCGGAACAGTTAACTGTCCGGTATAATATAAATTACTAACTTTTTTACTTTTTAATGCTGGTTTTAAAATAGCGGTTTGTTTTAAGGTATTAGCTAAGCCATAAGCATTGCCTTTAAAAGAATTATAATCACTAATAAAATCTTTATGGGCGTATGACCTTTGATAAACAATATGTTCTTTTATCGGAACACCTAAGCGGTCTTCCATTCGTTTAATAACTAAATCGAGATAATAATTTCTTAATTCTTCAGAATCACCATCTAAACCTGGGGCTGTTGGAATTAAGATAAATAAATTTTCAGAACCTTCAGGAGCAACATTAGCGTCGGTTTTTGAAGTTGCTGAAACATAAAATAATGGATTTATTGGCCACTTTGGTTCATCATAAATTTCTGATGCATGTTCATTAAAATCAGTATCAAAGAATAAATTATGATGGAGAATTCCATCTATTTTTTTGTTTATTCCTAGATAATAGATTAATGATGATGGAGCCATGGTTCTTTTATCCCAGTACTCAGCACTATAATTTGAATATTTTTTATCCAATAAGTTTTGATCGATATGATGATAGTCAGCTCCACCTACCACAATATCTGCGGCAAATAAACCTTTGTCTGTAATTACTGGTTCTGTTTTAGCGTCTTTAACAGGAATGCTTAAGACATTGGTGTTAAAATGAAACTCTACACCTAATTCAAGGGCTAGTTTATATATACCTTTAACAATTTCATACATTCCCCCTTCTGGGTACCATGTTCCTAAAGAAATATCAGCATAATTCATTAAAGAATAAAGTGCTGGGGTATTAGAAGGTTTAGCGCCTAAAAATAAAACGGGGAATTCTAATAATTGAGCAATTCGGGGATCTTTAAAAAAAGCAGCAATATGGGTAGACATGGATTTAAAAACATCCATTTTAACTAATCCATAAAGTAATCTTAAATCTGCAAATTCCATTAAAGACCGACTTGGTTTATAAACCAAATCATTTATTCCTACTTTATATTTATACTCAGCCTCTTTTAAGAAATCAAATAATTTTTGACTGCTACCCGGTTCTATGGTTTCAAATAATTGACCTAAAGCGCGAGTATCAGCAGGAATATCCCAAGTATCATTATTTTTAAAAAATACTTTGTAAGAAGGATTTAATCTTTTTAGGGTATAATAATCAGAAGTTTTTTTACCGAAAGATTCAAAAAAACGATCAAAAACATCAGGCATCCAATACCATGAAGGTCCCATATCAAACTTGAATCCTTGTTGTTCAAAAATTCTGCATCTACCACCTGGCATACTGTTTTTCTCAATAACAGTTACTTGATAACCTTTTTGAGCTAAAAAGCATGCAGAAGATAAACCTGCGAACCCAGACCCAATTACTAAAACCTTCTTCATTCCTTATATTTTAAGCCAAATTGGCAGTTAACTACTCTTCACTGAAACCGTAGGCTAAGCCGTATGATTTTAATTTTTTACGTAAGATTCTACGGGCAACAAATATTCTTGTTTTTACTGTACCAATAGGAATATTAAGAATATCAGCAATCTCATGATACTTAAATCCTTTGAAGTTCATGGTAAAGGTTTTCTTTAATTCATTTGGTAATGTATCAATAGCCTCTTCCATGTTTTTCATCATAAATTTATTCTCCGCTCCGTTTAAAGTAACATGAATTGGACTATCAATATAATAAGTATTATCCGTAGTATCAATAAAAGTATTTCTTTTTACCATCCTTCTATAGTTATTGATAAAACTATTTTTCATGATGGTATAAAGCCAACCTTTTAAATTGGTACCGTCTGCAAACTTTGTTCGATATGTAAATGCCTTTAGCATGGTTTCTTGTACTAAGTCATTTGCATCTTCAATATTTCTTGTTAATTGGTAGGCGTAGGCCCTAAGTGGACTCGCCTCTCTTTGAACCATTGAATTAAATTCTAGCGCAGTCATAATTTTATTTTGTTTAACTTTTTCAGCTTAATGTTCAACAAATTTAAGACCAAAAAAATTATAAAAGCAAGTTTTGTTTAAGAAATTTTTAAAAACATTAAACAGTTTTCGTCGAAAAGATGTTAGAACAACAATAAATACAATATATATAAAGCATTAATTATCATGTAACATTTAAAAACTATACTGCTATATACGAAAAAAAGAACTCAATGGTTTCGAAATTATAGTACGAATATATTATAAATGATACAAAAAAGTAATGTTAAGCAAAAATTTAATTTTCATAAACAAACTTTATGGTATAACTCTTGTTAAAATATCCATCAGATGAAAATATCAGTATATAGGAAAGGGCACTTTAATGCAGCGCACCGATTGCATAATCCGAAATGGAGTGATGAAAAAAATCGCGAATTTTATGGAAAATGTAATAATCCCAATTATCACGGTCACAATTATGATGTAATCTTAAAAGTGAATGGTGAGGTAGATGAGAAAAGCGGATATTTAATCGACATGAAAGTTTTAAGTGATTTATTAAAAAATGAAGTGGAAGATGCATTTGACCACAAAAACTTAAATTTAGATGTTGAGGATTTCAAGCATAAAATACCTTCTGCCGAAAATATTGCTTATGTTATCTGGCATAGAATCAGAAAAAATTTACCAAAAACCCTAACTTTGACCGTCTTTTTATATGAAACTGAAAGAAACTACGTTGAATATTCAGGAGAATAAAACAGCAGAACTTATAGGTGATGACCATGGAGCGTTTTCACCCGAAACCCCTCTTAGAGAAGATGCATTTGCCATAGATGATGACTTAAAAATCGAACTTATTGCAAAACACTTCAAAGAAATTATGCATGTATTAGGATTAGACCTAAGCGATGATAGCTTAAAAGGTACTCCTTATCGTGTTGCTAAAATGTATGTTAAGGAAATTTTTCAGGGATTAAACCCTGCAAATAAACCTGCAGTTACTCTTTTTGAAAATAAATATCAATACAATCAAATGTTGGTTGAAAAAGATATTTCATTTTATAGTAATTGCGAGCATCATTTTGTTCCTATTATTGGAAAAGCTCATATTGCTTATATTTCTTCTGGCAAAGTAGTTGGATTATCTAAAATTAATAGAATTGTTCAATATTATGCTAAGCGCCCTCAAGTGCAAGAAAGAATGACCATACAGATTGCTAATGAGCTTAAAGAGGCATTACAAACTGAAGATGTGGCGGTGGTAATAGAAGCTTCTCACTTATGTGTTTCATCAAGAGGTGTTCAAGACAATACCAGTAGCACCACAACCTCTGAATTTAGCGGTAAATTCTTAGAGGATCAAACCAGAAATGAATTTTTTAAGTACTTAGGTAAATAAGATAAATTCAAAAAAATAAAAGAGGTGACTTGTTTTGAAACGGGTCACCTTTTTTTTATTTTCGAATTTTAACTTGACCTTCAAATATGGAATTTCTGATTTATTTTACTCTGCTATTCACCTCGAATTTTTCTCATCTAGAAAAAAGTGAAAATAATCTCATCTTAGATTATATAGTACACAACGACTCAATTATTGAGAGTAAATACACTGCACTATTCAAAGAAAATGAGATTTATATAATTGACGAGTTAAATCCTAATTATTTTAGACTTATTTTCAGAAATGATTCTGTTATTAAAATAAGTTCAAATAGCAATCAACACAGTGTAAGCAAATCGGCTAGCACTCTTGATGATTTCAAAAAATTTAATGAAATTTCTACCCTTATCTATAAATATAATCCCTTTGATAACATTGTTTATGATTCCAATCTGCATAAAAAGAAAATTGAACCCAAAATAGGGATAAAATATAAACAGGTTCTTTTAAACTACGGCGATTCTATAGTATTATTTAGAAAAATAAAAAATGTTTATGGCGCAGGGGAAAGAAAATACATTTATCATTTCAAAAATATGGACTTATTTTTTTCCAGATATCCAAATGAAATAATTAATCTTAACCCTGATGAAGTACCCTATTTTTATGAATTAAAAGAAAATTCAAATCTTAAAGAATTTAAATTATTCGATACTTTAAATATAAAAGTAACTGATTTAAATAATAATAAACATGATTTAAAAGATTTTTCTGACAAAATTTTGATTATTGACTTTTGGTATATAGGATGTAAGCCTTGCCATTTATTATCAGAAAAACTAGTAAAACTAAAAGACAAAGAAAAATTAAAAGATAAATTCAAAATTATAAGAATTAATTTTTCTGATAAGGATGTGGAAAAAAAAAAAATTTTCACTTCAAAATTTTATACCGAAGGGAGTATTGACTTGTACAAGGGAAGGGAGGATTTCAAAAATTATGCTTTTTCTAGTTTCCCTCAAATACTTATCCTAGATAAAAATTTAGTAATAAGATTATACCATAAAGGCAATACCTATAACATCTTGACAATAATTGAAGATAAAATTCTAGAAATTGGAGATTAATTTTTTGTAAAAGAAAACATCCCCGCAAGGGAAAAAAATTATTGATTATCATACCAATCTCTTCTTCTATTTATTTTAACATCTCTGAAAATAGATGATTTTATATTCATATTAAAGAAGAAATATTGCCTGAAACCGAAAGGTGCCCAGCTTAGGTTAAACTCCCAACAATGTAAATCGCGGTGAATATTTATGGTGGTATAGGATAATTCTTTCTTAACAAAATCAAATCCTGAACTCATACTAAATTTCCAATTTTTTGTAAGAGTAATATCACCATTAAAAGTAACTACATTATTAATAGTTTGGGTATTGGCTGGTTTTGAGTAACGAATATTATAATTAAGACTTAAGGACCAGGGTACAGAAAAATCTACAAAAGGAGTCATTTGTTGAATCATGGCTAATTCATAAGCCGTAGTCCCAGGATCTCTTGCAAATTCAGACATCAATGGATCTAAAGGGCCACGCATAGGTCTTCTACTCTCAGGGTTTTTACCATCTTTTTTAAATGTTTGAGGATTTAAAGAAGAACTAAGTGTTAAAAAAGCTTCTGTTAATCGGCCTAATTTTTTATTGGTATTATAAGTAAATTCATTTACTCTTCTAAAGGCTGTATCAAGAGCATAAGGATCTAAGGTTGCCCCTAATTGCACATTTAAAAAATCAGATAATCGGGTATTACCATCTATTCTAATTAATGAAAGTTTAAATTGGGGTGCTGCGAAATTATAACTACCATTAATTTTAATAAATTCAAAAATCTTTATTTTTTCATCTCTGGCAGAAGTATCTTTTCCTTTTCTAACCTTCATTTCTAGGTTATTGTTGATATCAAAACCAATAGCTGAAGATAATCCAGAACCTGGTCCGCCATATATACCATTTTGAAAACGACTGTATGTTTCAAAACTTTCTGTAGTAAAAGGGGAATTTCTTACTCTATCATAAAATCCGAAATAAGGATCTGCGAAATTAGGCCTAAAATTATAACTTAAGGTTGGGGTAATAACATGCCTAATGGCTTTAATTTTTTTAGCATTAATAGGGAAGGTACCGAAAATACGGGTGCTTAAATTCATATTAAACCCAAAATCAAACCCTCTATTAAAACCTCTAACAGTATCTGTAATCACTTCAAAACTGTCTTTTTCCCAAGTTTTTCTGATACTATTTAAATACCAATAATCGGTATAATTTGCAGAGGGAGATAAAGAAAAATACTTAAAAATTTTAAAATTGGTAGAGATAGAAACTCTATGCACGGCTCCATTATTAAAGGTTGAAAAATCAGGATTATTAAAAAATATAGAATCTTTGGTTTGAACCTGATTTTTTGTATTTAAGGAGTAGTTGAAACCGATATCTTCATACCATCTTTTTACTCCAGTATTCTTTTTTGAAGCAAAAGGAAAAAAACGAGCAACATCAAAATTTATTTCAGGGAGTGTTAAACTGAAATCTTTGGTTTGTAAGTTTTGACTATGAGATAGGTTGGCTGTAAGATTTGCTTTTCCTTGTTTGATTAATTGCCCAAAAGTGATAGAAGAGTTCATGGTACTTGAAACAATATCACTTGGGTTAAATGAGTTTAATGCATAATAATTACTAGTACCTAAATTTACATTTGCTCTAAAGGTTCTATTAGGTTTAGACTTAGGATCCATGGTATGAGACCAAACCAATCTCATATTTCTTTGCTTAGAGAAATCTAAATCGCCAGGGGTGTTAAATTGGTTTAATGCATAATTAAAATTTACATTTCCGTTATATTTATATTTTTTAGCATAGGTAGATGCAGTTTGAACTCTAAATGAACCTTGACTAAATATATCTCCGGTAAGGGCTAAATCAACATAATCAGAAAAACCAAAATAGTAACCTCCATTTTTTAAGAAAAAACCTTGTCCGTTAGAAAATCCATAACCAGGAATTATTACACCACTGGCTCGGCCTTTGGTTATTGGGAAAAATCCGAATGGCAAAATAATTGGAGTTGGAACATCACCTAGAACCACCGAAGCCGGACCTGAAACAATTTGTTTATTTTTTATTATTTTAATTTTAGAGGCATTGATATAAAAATGGGGATGATCGGCATCACAAGTGGTGTATTTAGCATTTTTTACATAAACATTATCAAATTCATCTTTTTTAACCTTTTCACCATAAATAATCCCTTCCCCTTCTTTGGTTACTAAACCATAAAGAATGCCTCGTTTAGATTTAAAATTATATTCAATTTTATCTGCATTTAAACTCTCTTCCTTATCTTTAAAAACAGGCCGTCCCATGGGTTTACCTGCCGAGTCTAGTCCAGAAAGTGCCGTCATTGAAGAATTTTCCATATCTAAAACCACTTGATCGGCTTTAATATTTTTATCTTCATAAGTAAGATCAGCTTCACCGTATAAAAAGACCTTTTTCTTTTTGAGATCGATGGTTATGGAATCTTTAGCTTGATGGGGAACTTTAACTTTAAGATCGCTTTTTCGCGTTTTAATGGTGTCTGATTTTACTTTATTTTCTGTAGTGTCTATTATACTAACCCCAGCAAAAGCCACGTTAACATTAAGAAAAGCAAGAATAAGTGCCAAAATCCACAATGGGGCTTTGATAAAAGAAAGGCCTGAATTTGCGGCACTCTTATTGAATATTAATACTTTTGTTAACACTTAGCGGAAATTCCGTGGCAAAATTAAGATAAGCAACAGTGAAAAAACGAGTTTTCTTATTATTTCTTATTACAATTGTTTTGATTTCAGGCAAAAACCCTCAAAAACCAATAGGTTCAAGGGTTAAAACAATTGTGATTGATGCCGGCCATGGAGGTAAAGACCCCGGCTGTGTATATTCTGGTGCCAAAGAAAAAGAAATTTCATTATCGATTGCATTAAAATTAGGTAAACTAATTAAAGATTCATTAAAAGATGATGTAAAGGTTTTTTACACTCGAGTAGGTGATTCATTTATTGAATTAAATGAGCGGAGCAAAATTGCCAACCGAAATAACGCAGATGTTTTCATTTCTATCCACTGTAACCACGCAAAAAATCATAGTGCCCACGGTACCGAGACTTATGTAATGGGTACCCATAAAGATGAAGGCAATTTAGAAGTAGCCAAAAGAGAAAACGAAGCCATATTATTAGAAGATGATTATATGGAATCATATGAAGGTTTTGACCCTAATTCACCTGAGGCACATATCTTATTTTCATTGTATCAAAATACTTTTAGAGATCAGAGCTTATTATTAGCTGCTTCAATTGAAAACTTTCTAAAAAAACGTAAGGAAACCAATACTTCTAGAGGTGTAAAACAAGCCGGATTCTTAGTTCTATGGAAAACTACCATGCCGAGTGTTTTAATAGAAACCGGCTTTTTATCCAATACTAAAGAAAGAGCTTATCTTAATTCAGGCAAGGGACAGAATGAGGTTGCCGAATCTATTTTCAAAGCAGTTTTAGAGTACAAATCGAAAATAGAAAATTTAGAATAATTATCTGAGAATAATAGTTATTTTTGCCCAGCACTATGGCTTTAAAAGTATCAGACGAAACCAAAGTTGGGGCATTAGCAGCAGTAGCTATTACCCTATTAATTTTAGGTTATAATTTTTTAAAGGGTAAAGATCTTTTTACTTCAACCCAAACTTTTTATGCTATTTATGATGATGTAGATGGCTTAGTTACTGCTAATCCGGTAGTGATTAGCGGGACAAGGATTGGTCAAATTACCGATATTCAATTATTAACAGACCGAGGAATGAAAGTTTTGGTAACTTTTGAAGTTAACGAAAGTATCAAAGTTCCTAAGAATAGTATTGCTAAAATTACGAATTCTGATTTCTTTGGAACCAAAGCTATGTTATTAGATTTAGGAGATGCTAGTCTTGGTATGGCAGAATCAAATGATACCTTACAAGCAGTTTCTGAACCTACCTTAGTTGCCAGTTTATCAAAAATTGTAGCTCCCTTGCGGGAAAAAACTGATAAATTATTGAGCGAAATGAATGATTTATTAGGTGGTGAGAACAAAAAAAATATTCAAGAAACCATTAAAAACGCTGCTTTAATAAGTGAAAACTTAACTCAAATTAGCCAAGATTTTAATCACTTAATGACGACTAAAATCAAAACTATGATTGCGAGTACTGAGTCTATCATTAAAAATTTAGAAAATCATAACGCTGAAATATCTGCAACCATTAAAAATATTAAAGAAACTAGTGATGATTTAAGGGCAGCTGATTTACAAAAAACTATAGAAAATGCCAATTTAGCTCTAGCTAAGTTCGCAAGCATAATGCAGAAAATAGAGAACGGTGAAGGTAGTTTAGGTTTATTAGTTAATGATAAAGAACTTTATAATAACTTAACTTCTACATCCAATCATTTAGATAGCTTGTTAATCGATTTAAAAGCTCATCCTAAGAGATACGTTCATTTTTCTATTTTTGGTAAAAAAGATCCTAAGAAATAATTTTCTTAATAAAATCTTTTTTCTATCGCGTTATTAAACCCTGTTATGCCATCGGCACTTAGGGTTTCAAAAGATTCTTTACAATAGAAGGTCCTTTATAAATAAATCCGGTCCATACTTGTACCAGGCTTGCGCCTTTATTTATTTTATCCGTAAAATCTTGTTTTTCACTAACGCCCCCAACCCCTATTAAAGGAATTTTACCATTCGAGTTTTTACTTAAATATTCTAACACTCGATCAGCAATTTCTTTTTCTGGTTTACCGCTTAAACCACCTGCCCCAATTTTTTCAATTATCGATTGAGGTGTTTTTAAATTAGATCTTTCAATGGTAGTATTAGTTGCAACTACCCCATCAATCCCCGTTTCATTAAATATATCTATGATATCATTCAATTGAGACTCGTTTAAATCGGGAGCTATTTTTAATAAAATTGGTCTTGAAATTTTATTCTGATTAATATACTCTTTTCTTTTATTAATTAGAGTTGTGAGGATATGCTTTAGAGGCTCCTTATCTTGTAAAGCCCTTAAATTTGGCGTATTTGGAGAACTTACATTTACTGTAAAATAATCTACATAATCATATAACTTCTCAAAACAAATTAAATAATCATCAACCGCGTTTTCATTGGGAGTATCTTTATTCTTTCCTATGTTCCCTCCAACAATCACTTTAGATTTTCTTCTTTGCAAACGTGCCACAACAACATCTACCCCTTGATTATTAAAACCCATTCTATTAATTACGGCTTGATCTTGTTTTAATCTAAATAATCGTGGTTTGGGATTTCCCTCTTGCGGACGTGGAGTTACGGTCCCAATTTCTATATGACCAAAACCTAATAATGCTAACTCATCAATATAAGACGCATTCTTATCAAAACCTGCCGCTAATCCAAGAGCATTAGGAAAAGTTAATCCACAAAATTGAACTGATTTATTATTTTTAGGACTAAATAAATTTTTGATAAGTGCCCTACCTAAAGGGTTAGAACAGATTTTTTTTAAAGTATCCATGGTAAAATAATGCGCCTTTTCAGGCTCCATGGTAAATAAGATAGACGATATTAGTTGATACATTTTAGAAAGGATATCCAACGCCAAAATTAAGAATAGATGCGTTAAAAACATCAAGAGCCTTTTGATTATTTCCGAATTTCCATTTATTAATATCTTTAATAGATGGATCTCTTAAAGGAATACCCAAATCAAATCTCATAATAAAAACTTCAAAATCGAATCGGAAACCTATTCCCGTATTTATTGCTAAATCATATAAAAACCTAGAGGCTCTAAAACTTGCATTGGGACTTATGTCATTATATCTACTGGTCCAAATATTACCTGCATCAAAAAATAATGCTCCTTTTAATAAGGGTCTGAAAATATCAAAACGATATTCAACACTAGATTCTAAAATAATTTCTCCACTATGATCCAATACTTCATTCACGCCAGTTTGGGATGAACCCGGACCAATACTTCTTGGTCGCCAACCTCTTATAGAGTTGGCACCTCCAATAAAATATCTTCTTTCAAAAGGAATAATAACTGAATTCCCGTAAGGAAAAGCCACACCAGTATGCAAACGATAAGCGAAATATTGGTCGTTAGATAATTGTTTGGTCTGCCTAATATCAATATCAATTTTTGCATATTGAGCAAAACGCACCCCTAAAACCTCATAATAACCCTGAGAGTTCGGATTTTGATTTCCAATGGCATTTGCAGCCGCTAATACATTACCTGAACTTTCTGCAATCAATCGGGCAAAAAAGAAGCTTTTATCTTTTCTTAATGGTGCATCATTATAAATAAAAGCTCCTCTTAAGGCGGTAATAAAACTAGGAGTAAATAAGTTTTGATAATAAAGTGAATCTAGAGGGTTGTTAATAAAAGCGAAAAAATTTCTTCGAGGATCTGTTCTATTATATGATACCTCTAAAGGAGTTACAGTATAAGAATACAAATCTTTTCCGAAAATATAATTATAGGATAAAGCAAAAATATTTCTATTAAAATCTTGGTTTACTTCATAAATATAGTTAGCTGTTAAAGCGGTTTTTGCATTTCTTAACTTTGTACTTTGTTGAAGTTTAGGTAATAACCAAAGCTTAGGGAAAAATATTGATGCCGTAATGTTATGCTGAATGGTATTAAAAAAGCGAATAGAATCATTATTATTAAATTGGGTTTCAGCAGAAAATCGATACTTTAAGTCAAAAGTTTCTGCTCCTCTAAAAAAATTACGATTTTGATATGACAAAACATTTGCTAACCCAAATGTTCTTTGATCGGCTACAATAACTTGGTTATTTTGTTCAGAAGTAATAAACTGAGGTTCTATAGAATATGCTTGTCTTTGCGCTGGCACTAGATTTATTCTAGCAATTAATAAATTTTTATCTGGAGCAGAAGTATCTTTTTCAAAACTAATATCAATAATGTTAAAAAGAGATAAATCTAACAAACGAGAATAACTTAACTCAAATTCTCTTTGACTGTATAAATTTCCAGGTCTTATTAAAATCTGCCTAATTATAGAGGCAGGTTGAATATTATAACCATTTAATTTAACAGAAATATTATTTTTAGTTATAGTATCAGAGTCTTTATACAAGCCATTTGGGTTTTGAACTTCAATAAATAATGAAGAAATATAAAACTGCTCATGCCTTATGGATTTTTTTGGGGTCCTTAATTCTATGAAAATATCTACCTTATTTCCTTCTTTGGCAGTATCCGCAGCAAATGTTATATATTCCTGAGAAAATTCATAAAAACCTTTATTTCTTAAAAAATCTGAAATTCTTTTACGCTCTTCAATTAACTTTTCGGCATTGTAAACATTGCCGGGTTTTACTAAACAATTAGAGGAGTCAGATTCAATTAACTTAAAAATTCTTCTATCAGCAATACGATAATCAATATTATTAATATAATAGGGCTCGTTCATTTTGATAATATATCGAACGGTTGCCTTTTTTCTTTTATGTTTAACAGAAGATTCTACTGATGCATTATAATAACCGTTATTGAATAAATACTGCTTTAAGTTTTTAACGGATTTTTCAGTTTCGAAAGAGTCTAAAACTACTGGGGTCTCTCCTACTTTCTCCATAATAAAACGCCCCCATTTTTTATTTTGATTTTTATAACCAAAATTATAGGCTCGTAAGTAGAATTTACCGAAGAATAATTTTTTATTTGGTTTTTGCCTTATATTCTCTAATGCACCTTCTTTTAAAGCTTTATTTTCTAGTCCTTGAATTTCAATTTTATCAACCAATGCTTTCCCATCCGGAATAGAACGGGTTATTTTGCAAGCCGTAAGCAGACTTAGGCAAAAAATACAAAACAATATTTTTACTTTTGAGTCCAATCTAAAACAATGATAAGCAAAAATCAATTTCAACGCATTAGTTCATTGCAGCAAGGCAAGTATAGGCAAAAATACAACCAATTTTTAGTGGAAGGTGCAAAAGCTGTAAAAGAACTTTTAAAAAGTGATTATAAAATTACAGAATTGATTATTGACCAAGATTACCAAGAAAAATTAAGCGAATTTTATAGCCATCCTTCTTTAATTGAAACAGACTCTAATAACTTCAAAAAATTAAGCGCACTTGAAAACCCGCAAGGGATTTTAGCTGTTGCTGAAATGAAGAAAAATTCAATTGAGCTTGAAAATTTCAAAAATACTTGGACCATTGGACTGGATCGCATTCAGGATCCTGGAAATTTAGGAACTATAATTAGGCTTGCTGATTGGTATGGAATTGAAAATATCTTTTGTAATAGAGGTACGGTAGACTTTTACAACCCAAAAGTTATTCAAGCAACTATGGGCAGCTTTTTAAGGGTTAAAATTATTTATGGAGATTTATTAGAATTTATCAGCACCAATTCAATAGTATCTTATGCTACAGCAATGAGCGGAGAAAGTATTTATCAATCCAAACATAAAGCAGGAATGATTTTAATAGGAAATGAAGGGGCAGGATTAGATGAGAAGTTAATTCAGATTTCTGCAAAAAGCCTATCCATTCCCCGCAAGGGAAAAAGCGAATCTTTAAATGCGGGAGTTGCCGCAGGTATTATAATTGACCGTTTGCTAAACCCTTAATTATTCAGTTGGAATATTAAAACCATCATCAAATAACATTTCATTTTTAATCCAAACACCCCTTTTCCACTTAAAATAATCATAAGAACCATCAGGAATGTACAAACTATAAATTCCCTTTCCATTATTATCGGGCGGTATTAAGTTTTCAAAGGTTATTACCTTGCGGGATTTTTCATAACGCATAACCATAGAGGCTTGATTACTAAATTCAAAAATTACTCGATTTAGAGGTCGTTTTTTATCTGAAACTTTAAATATTGGAGCTCCGAATTTCATTTTGCCGGCTTGATCGATAACAAGAACATCTAATATTTTACGATTACTTTCGCGCGTATAACCATCCCAACCTATTAAAGTATAATAATATTGTTTTTTATATTTTCTATAGGTAATTCCGTAATATAAAGCCCCATACCATTGGTTTAATTTCAAAGTTTTATAATGAGGTTCCTTTTCAAAAGTGGATGAAGAATCATACAAATTGATAATGTTAATTTTCTTTTTTTCATGGTGAACCAATACTGCGCCGAATGAAAAAGAATCTTTTGCAGAAAAAGTAGTCCATGAAAAAATCCGAACTTTTTTATTTTCGGATTCAATAATAGAAATATGAACTCGGGATGAATCGAAATTAAAGTCAGCTGAACCTTTAATTTCTAGAGCTTGATTAATTAATAAATAAACCGAATCAAATGCCTTATATCTATTAGATTCAATAGAATCATTTAACATTTTAAAAGCGGTTTTTTTGATTTTATAATCAATTGCTCTTAATTCATAAATTGAAGTTGAATCAGCTGAATACCCTGATAATGGGAGCCCCATTAAAAAAAAGACTCCATATAAAATGGAGCCTTTAAAACTACTTATCAAATTTGAAAAATTGACCACTGCAATTAAATAACGTAAATAAGGAATAAAAATTATACAGCTTCGATTACCATAGCAGAAGCGCCACCGCCTCCATTACATAAACCTGCAGCGCCATATTTTCCTTTATTATTTTTTAAAACATGAATTAAGGTAACTAAAATACGAGCTCCAGAAGCGCCCAGTGGGTGACCAAGAGCAACAGCACCTCCATTTACATTTACTTTATTTGAGTCAATTCCCATAATTTTATTGTTAGCTATTGCAACAACTGAGAAAGCCTCATTAATTTCAAAAAAGTCTATTTGATCTAAGCTTAATCCTGCTTTTTTTACTGCATTTGGAATGGCATAAGCTGGAGCTGTAGTGAACCATTCTGGTTCATGAGCAAAATCAGCATATCCACGAATAATAGCCAAAGGTTTTAAACCTAATTCTTCTGCTTTTTCTTTACTCATTAAAACAAGAGCAGCAGCTCCATCATTAATAGTAGAGGCATTAGCAGCAGTAACAGTACCATCTTTTTCAAATGCTGGTTTCAAAGCAGGTATTTTATCAAATTTTACTGCTTTATACTCTTCATCTTCAGAAACTACGGTAGTTTCGCCTTTTTTATTAACAATAGAAACAGGAGCGATTTCTTCATTAAATTTACCTGCTTTCCACGCTTCTGCAGCTTTGGTATAAGAAGAAATAGCAAATTGATCTTGATCTTCTCTTGACACTTGATATTCCTTTGCACATAACTCAGCGCAAGAACCCATTAATTTTTGGTTATAAACATCGGTTAAACCGTCTTTTACAATAGCATCATTAATATTGGCATTGCCAAATTTATATCCATATCTTCCTTTTTCAAGGTAGTATGGAGAAGCCGACATATTCTCCATTCCACCAGCAACTACAATATCATTATCTCCGGCAAGAATGGTTTGAGCACCTAACATAACCGCTTTTAATCCAGAAGAACATACTTTATTAACGGTAGTACAAGGAACATTTTTTGATAAACCAGCAAAAATAGCGGCCTGGCGAGCAGGTGCTTGACCAAGGTTTCCTTGTAAAACACAACCCATAAAAACCTCTTGAACTAGTTCTGGTTTTAAATTTATACGTTTTACGGCTTCGCTAATAGCAGTTGCTCCTAGTTTAGTTGCGTGTACTTCGGCTAAAGCTCCTCCAAATGATCCAATCGGTGTTCTAACAGCCGATACAATATATACTTCTTTCATGGTGGTTAATTATAATATTCTGCGAAGTTAATTCAAAAAAAATCAGGGAAAAAATCGACGAATTTGATTTTTAAGGAATGTTTTTTGTATATTTCGAAAAAGAAAGCCCCTTAATGCCGCATATTATGGAACACACCTTCACAAAAATCCTGGTTACCTTAAATCCGGATCATGTACATGCTGGTACAATTCAAACCGGAATTTATTATGGTAAACACTTTGATGCCCCGGTAATAGTTGCCGGAACCAAAGAAAATTTAACACAATATAATAGTGTTATTAAAGAAAATGAATCAAGCTCTGGAGTCAATTTGGTTATTCATGAAATTAAAGATGATAACCATAAAACAATTGCAGAGGCTGTTAATAAAACAGGTGCCGATTTAGTAATTGCCCCTGCTAATAAAAACACTCAAAAAATTGTGAATGATATTGATTTTCCAGTTCTTTCAATTACGGAAAATTTCAATAATAGACCCATAAGAAAAATTGTAATGCCATTACATGATGAACCAACAACTCGTCAAAAAATTCCATATGCTTGTGGTGTAGCTAAAAACTTTGGAGCAGAAATTTATACCATTGTGGTTTCTTCAGCTAACGAAGAAGAACAAAGCTTATTAAAATCTTATGCTTATCAAGCAGAAAAATATATGAGCCAACATAATGTTTCGCACAATTATGAAATAACCATTGGTAAAAAAGTAGAGGAAGAAACCATTGAGTATGCTAAAAAAATTGATGCTGATTTAATCATTATTATGAATGATAGAGATGGCGGAGGATTCTTTGGATTAGCTTTATCTGATAAAATGATTAGAACCTCACCAATTCCATTAATGATAGTAGAACCCAAAGAAACTAATGTTTCTTATGCAAGATTATAATCAATACTTGATTAACTTATAAGAATAAGCCTCCAAATTTTGGGGGCTTTTTATTTTAATAAAATAAATGCCCTTTGCTATTTTATTATTTGAGTAAAAACTCATTTTATCTTGAATTTCAAATTGATCTAAAACTTTTCCTTGAATATCTAATAATTCTACTTGCCAAATTTGAACATCATTTTTTTCTATAATCAAAGATTCTCCTATCCCAAATCCAAAAGAATTTTTGATTATAAATGGATTCTTCTTTATTTGGGCATCTTTATTACTTAATGGCCAAACCATAATATTAACAAATTCAAATGCGTCTTTAATTATTTTTGAATTTGCTGCCCCAAATAAAGAGGTATCACAACTTAATACCGCTCTAGCATAATCAACCATGGTTGAATTTGCTGATAAACTATATAGGGCACAAATAAAGGCCGAATCCGCTTTTTGACTTCCCAAACTATCTCTAACTCTCATCATAGCCTCTGAAATAATTTGTCCATTAAGCCAGATAGTAGCTGCCGGACTTAAAGGGTATTTTCTTCCGCTTTGTACAGAGCGACCCTGCCAAGTAACATTACCATCCCAGTTAAAAACTTTTGTCCATGCATTTTCAGTAATATTTTTTGAATAAGATGCCGCAAAATAATCACAAATACCTTCATCCATAGATCTTCGTTCAGAACCTAAAGGTGTTGATAAAGAAGAAGCAATAATTACTGCATGACCAGCTTCATGAACCAATGCGTCTGCATCCTCTGCATCATCAATTCCACCATCACCAAAAGCTAATAAACCAGAACCTATAGCTGGCATATATTGAAAAAAACTAGCATCATTACCCGAATAATGAGGGTCTATACTAATTGGAAAATCTGGGATTTGAAAACCTAAAGAATTTACATAATTGGTAAAACTTGTTATATGATAATAGCTGTTAATCCATTCAAATCCTGGTTGATTTCGTGGAATATTAATAATGGTATCATTAATAACAGGTGCTTGAGTTCCCACTCCGAAACTTGTGTTCAAAGTATAAATATCGTTTACAAGAACAATTCTATTATTTAAGTATTTTACTTTAACAGGACGTAAAACACGAGCCTGAAACAATTGAATAGAATTTAAATCACCATTATCAATAAACCCAGTATCACCATAATTCTTGCCGGTAGAACTTAGTGGATCTGGATAAAACACGTAAGCCTTTATTAAAGAATCATCATTATGAAAATATTGCCGTGAATCTATTTTAAAAACGGTATCCTCAAATGAATTTAAATAATACCAATAACCGTCATTTATATTCTGAATCTTTATTAATGGGATATAATCCCCTTTCTGAAAAGTCCAAACTATATTTTCACTATGATTTGATAGGGAAACTTTGGGTAAATCAATTTCAAAAAAAGGACATAAAATTTGTAGATTTTTATTAGAAATATCCGATTTAAAGATATTTAAAACTGCATTTTCAATAGGAATGTTTAACCAAAATAATTGAAATCTATAATGTTCACCATTTATAGATTTTTTCTTATTCAAAAAAGCTAATTCAAGATTAGGCGATTTATAAATATTACTATTTATATAACCTTTGATTGAATTCGGATTCTCTAAGATCTCTTTCAAATCAGCATTTGAAACAATAATTATAAAATCAGAAAATTGTGCTGAACAAAATTTTCCAATAAATAATAAAAAGAAACAAAACAAAATACGCTTCATGAATGAGAATTAGGGGTCTTTAATTCGAAAGTAAGGAAATCCTTTTTATATTCAAATAATTCTTCAATTTTTTTAGACGAAATATTAAATTTAATAATAATATTATCCATTTTAATTATTTCAGAAATTTTACCATCAACTCTTTTAATTAAGCGAAAAGCCAAATTTTCATCTTCATAATTACAGATAATTTCAAAATTAGATCTATGTTCAGAAATTATTTTACCACTATTTTCAAGGACTAATCTTGCAGTTTCCGAATAAGCTTCAATTAAACCAGAAACCCCCAATTTAGTTCCACCATAATAGCGAATAACTACCACTAAAACATGTGAAAGTCCCAAAGATTTAATTTGCCTAAGAATAGGTTGCCCAGCTGAATTTGAAGGTTCACCATCATCATTGGCTCTATAATTATCTGCATCAAAAAAATAGGCATAACAATAATGGGTAGCATCAGGATATTTCTCATCCCGCAAGGAAAATAATATTTCTTTTACTTCAGATTCATTATTAATTTTAAAAGATAAACCAATGAATTTACTTCCTTTGAATTTTAAAAGGCATTCTGAATTATTGGCAATACTTATTAAATCGGGGTACATGAAGCAAAAATATAATAAATTAATACCAGATCACCCAATCAAACTCTAAATTTTCACTTCTGGATGTGGGCTGTTGTTTGCCATTGGTGAGGTCAATAACCGATTTTTCTAGTTGACTTTTAAACTCAGAAATAGTTACGGAATTATAATATGAGTTCAATAATTTCAATAATGAATGGGTAAAAGCACCATTTTGCCATGCATCAGCTTCTAATGCAAAACTATTTCCTGTTGATGCTGTAATAGATACAATTCCAGAATTAAAAGAGGAACTAACAAAAATTTGTTGCATTAGATGAAAAGGATCTATACCAATACTTTCATCATCAAGAAAATTAAATCCTTTAGAAGAGATTGTTTTATTTGTATCAAGATTATTTTTTGAAGATTTTAATTTAACTTGAATTTCCTTTTCAACTTCCCCACTATGACAAGCATCTATTAATAAAAGCTTTTTTCTTGCTGGAGATGATTTCAAAACAGATTCAATTAAATCATAGGAAAGTCCATTTTTTTCTGGCGAGTTAAAATCAACATCATATGATGCAAAATAAAAGTCAAAATCATCATTTAGTAATCCGTGACCAGAGAAGGAAAATATAAGAACATCATTAATTCCAATAGTTGAAAATTTTTTAGTGGATTTAAGAAAATTAGCTTTATTGGCATTCTTATTAAATAGGGTATCTATAATAATCTTGTTATATTGGTCTTTTTGATTTTTAAAAGTTTCTATTATATCTATTCCATCTTTTACTGCATATTTTAGATTATGTTTTTTGTCCGAATACTCAGAAACTCCTACAATAAAAAGATAAAGGTTAGGCTTTATTAAATTTTCAATTTTATAGTTAATATTTAATACTTCAGGTAATGAGGATAATCCTTTGGAATTAATGGAATACACCTTAATTAAGTTTTTTCCAGAATTTAATTTTATCGAGACTTTTTTTGAAAATGTTTTGGCATTTGGATTAAAATTATAAACCTGACAACCATTTACGGAAACAACAATTTGTTTAAGATTAAATAATGAATCTTTAGAAAAAATATTAATTTCTATGTTCTCTACTTTAGAATTTAGTGGGATATTTTGACTATTTAAAATTGAAACTTTTGGTAATAATTTTTCACCAACCAAACCATTCGAGTCTAGGGCTAATTTTTTAATTCGTTTATTAAAAGCAATTTTATATAAATCAATAATTTCATTCTTGGCTTTTAATTGAGTTAAAAGCCTATCTGGACGATTATAAATCAAATCAAAAGATTCAAAAGTTGATATTTTCTCACCAAGTTTAAATCCTACCAATCCATGACCATTTTTATTGAACGAATATTGATTATCAGGATTAAAAATAATCCAATTATTTCCAGAGAAAATTAAAGTTGCGATTAAATTACTTGAACCTAAATCCCAAAGCTTTACCGTACCATCAAGACTATTACTAATTAAAAACGAATTATTTGTGTCAAATTGGATATTTGCAATTCTACCATTATGGCCTTTGAATTCTTTAATTATTTCGCCAGTTTCAACATCTACGCCTAAAATCTTAAACTCTTCACCCATAAAATACGCGATATTATTTCTATAATCGTATTCAATAAAGTTCTGATAAGAATCTTCCATAGAATATGTTGTTAAGCCAGAAGGATCTTTTATTGTAAATAAATTCTTTTTTGTTTCATAGTTTATTTTTTTTAAGGCTTTTAATTCATCTAATAAAAGTACTGCTTTATTTTCTTTTACAAATTTTAATTTTATATATTTTGTTTGAGGTTGAGGAATTTTCTTAATAATTTTATTAGATTCTAAATTATAAAAAATAACAGACTTGGAATCTAGTATTCCTAGAATTTTATTTACTTCATCATAGTCAAAATCTACTATGGAGTTTGAGGAATATTGATATAAAACTTCAGATTTATCATTATTTAAATATTTAATTTCATCTGATTCATAAATTAAAATCCCTTTATTTAACTTTTTATGAAGTTGAATATTATGCGATAATTGTCGAAATTCAATTTTAGGTAAACATTTAATTACTTCCTTATTTGTACTATATAATTTATTATCAAATTCTATTAATTTATCATTTAGGCTAAAAATATTAGCACAAAGGGCTTCACCTTTTAATTCTTGAAAGTTAAACTTAAACAAGGCACCTTCAGAATTAATAATCAATAAATTATTATTAATAAACTGACTATAAATTGGTAAATCAATTTTAATTTCTCGTTTCCGAACTAGGTTTGACTCTAAATAATCATAATAAATCAAATTATTGGATTCATCAACAAATACTAATAAATTAAACTTTGGATTAATAAGTACTTTACTATCAAATCCGCATTTTAAATTACTGATTTTAAAATTCTTATTACCTTCTATATCTTGATAAAAAAAACCAAATTGTTTGCTTGCGCATACTATTAAACTATCATCGTTTGAAAAATCCAAATCATAAATTCTTACTCCATCTAAAATTCTTTTCTGCGATTTTATATCCCACACATAATAATTATTTAGTCCATAAGAGGCGATTAAATACTTTCCAGAATTAGAAAAGAATAAATCAGAGACTTCGTTTTTTATTCCTATAAATGTATTTGATTTAATTGTTGAATTCCCAAATGGAATTATCTTTATCTGCCCGTCTGCAGAACCAAAAGCAGAAACAGATTGAGTTAAATTAATTGCAAACTTTTTGGTTGAATTAAGTGAATTAATTAATTTACGTTTAAGAACCCCATTACTTTTTGAATAAAAAAATACTGCACTAGGAGAGATTACATAAAACTCATCAGATTCATTACTAAATCCAATGTCAATCCTCTCATTTTGATCAATTAAAACTTCGAAATTTTTCGTCTCTGTTTTTAAATTCCATGACTGTAAATTTCCTGATTTAAATGCTACTAAAAGTTGATTTGATTTAGGATCAATGGCTAAAGACCTAACATAGGTATTATATTGAAACTGCTTCTTATAAAAATCGATTTCTTTTCCAATATGAAAATCCCATAATTTCTTATCCATTATATCCCCATTAGAAATAAGATATTTTCCGTCTGAGGTAAAATTTACCGAGTTAACTCCAAACAAAAAACCATTTAATGAATTGTACAAAAGTCCTGTTCTTAGGTCCCAGATTCTAATTGTTTTATCTTTACTTGTAGTGGCTAAAAATCGAGCATCTGTACTAAAACTTAAATTTGTAATTTGATCACTATGATAATCTTGTACTTTTAATTCCAGTTTTTGTCCAATAATTAATGAGGAACTTAGAAGGAAAATTCCAATTAAAATGAAAATTTTATTAATTTTTAGCATAAAAAACAAAGCTATTCATCTCAAAATTAATCAATTAAAGTCAAAATTATTAATATTGGTAAAAAAATATATTTTTGAGCAATGGAACAATATTTCCTCTGGATTCTTTTTTCATTTTTAATCCTTGGCTTTTGCATAGCCCCGATTATTAGAAAAATTGCTGCTTTTTATTATAATCGAATTCTATATAAAACCCCTATTAACTTAAAAAATTATAATTGGTCTAATCATATTCTCGAAAATTGGTCGCCTTGGTACAAACAACTCGATTTAAAATCAAGGGCAAAAATTCTAAACAGAATATATAACAGAATTAAATATACCCAATTTATTACTTCTGATGGCGGCACTCCAAGCCCAGAACAGATTTTAAAAATATCTTCATCTTTAGAACAATTATGTTATGGTTTAGATATAATTGACCGCCCCTTAGTTGAAAAAGTGAGTATACACCCCACTATATACTATTCACGACTATTAAAAGCGGATGTTAAAGGACTAACCTTGGGCAATAAACTCGTTACATTTAGCTGGGAAGATTTTGAAGACGGATTTAAAATTCATGATGACAATATAAATTTAGCCATTCATGAATGGGGTCATTTATTGTATATAGAGGCTTATAAAAGAAAAAATTTAAGTCTGAATATTTATAATAAAATCAGTAATTGCCTTAAGATGGCTGAAAATGTTAAAAGAGTATTTAGACCAGAACTTGGGGAATTTAGGGCCTATGGCAAAACCAATTTGGCGGAATTCTTTTCAGTAAGTCTTGAATATTTTTTCGAAAATCCTCAAAAATTTAAAAATGAGTATCCTGCCTATTTTGAAAGTATTTGCAGATTGTTAAACCAAAATCCTTTGAATATAAATCAAAACTACTTATACCAATTAATAAGACCTGAAAAACAAATCCTTGAATTTATTCCGTTTTCCCCTAGACTAATCGCAATTAGTGCCTTGTGGCTTCTCACTATTTACGAGCTTGGTTATGTAGAAAACGACAAATTATTAGTTGAAATGTCTTTAATTTCATCTGGATTATTTCTATTCGGCTACAACAGTTTCATACGATTCGAATCATTTAATATATTTAAAACCTTAATTCGATATTTTGGATTAGCATTACCATTTACTCTAATTATTATCGGTTTACTATACCTTTTGAACCAATAAAAATCAAAAAGAAAAAATTTACCTATTTTTGTGTTAATAGCGTTTTACTAATAAGTCGCTATTCAAATAATGAAACTGGAAATCCACCCAAAAAACCCACAAGATCGATTAATCAGCCAAGCAGTTGATATCATCAAAAAAGGTGGAATAATAATTTTCCCAACCGATACTATCTACGCTATAGGTTGTGATGCATTTAATAATAAAACCACTGAACAGCTCTGCAGAATAATTGGAAAAAAACCTGAGAAGGCAAACCTTTCTTTAATTTGTAAAGATTTAAGTGATATTTCAACCTATACAACGCCTTTTAATACTAGTATTTTTAGAGCAATGAAAGCTTGTCTTCCTGGCCCATTCACTTTCATCCTAAACGCTAACAATAATGTACCTAAATTATTAAAAACCAATAGAAAAACCATTGGTATTAGAGTTCCAGATAACGAAATTGTTAGAGCCATATGTGATAAATTAGGTCACCCTTTAATTTCAGCCTCCATACATTCAGAAGATGATATTATTGAATATATGAATGATCCAGAAGAAATTGATAATAAATTTGAAAAAATAGTCGATTTAATAATCGATGGTGGATTAGGGGCTATAGAACCTTCAACGGTTGTTGATTGTACAGGTATAGAGCCAGAAATTATAAGACAAGGAAAAGGGATATTCGAATTTTAAAATTAATGAATTTTAAAGCAGCTCAAAACATCTCATTTTCAAAAATCCTTTTCTTTTTCATTTCATGCGTCCTTATTTGTTATTATTTCAACTTTGATGAGATCATATTTAAAAGACCACAAAGTCTTCATTTATGGCGACAAAGCGATTGTTTATCCATCACAGATCATTATTATAAGGGAAATCAATTTTTAAACAATCAAGTTTATTACTTGGGAGATAAAAATGATGGAAAAACCATGAGCGAAATGCCTATTCTATATTATACCATAGGCAAATTATGGCAGTTTACAGGTAAAAACGAAGCCATATATCGATTCATTATTTTATTCATATTTATTAGTTCCAATTTTTTCTTTTTCTATACTAGAGAAAAAATAAAACCTGATTTTTTTTATAATATTATTTCAAGTCTATTCCTGTTTGGATCACCAATAGTCGCTTATTATTCATTAAATTTTTTAATGGATTTACCCGCACTTTCACTTGCTATTATTGGGATCAGTCACTATTATTTATTTAAGAAATTTAACAAAAACTCCCATAAATATTTTTTCTTTTTATTTTTTACCCTTGCGGGATTATTAAAAATATCATCTTTAATTTCATTTATTGCCATAATTCTATTTGAAATTATTTTTACTAAAGATGTTATTAAAATTAGTTTTAAAAAAAGTTGGTTATTAATATTATCGTTAATATCAATTCAAATCATTTGGTATAAATATGCAGCCTATTATAATACTATACATAATAGCGGAATCTTTTTAATTGGCACTTTACCTATATGGAATATGACTTCAGAAGAGATAAATATTACCTCAAAAGCCATATTAGAGCATATAAAATGGGATTATTTTAGTTTGAGTGCTAGTTATTTCATTGTTATTTTAAGTTTGATTACCCTATTTCATAAACAATATAAAAACCGATTTTTAATTCTATTAACGATTTTTGGAGTTTTATCATTTGCTGCGCTTTTCTTTTGGGCATTAAAAGATCATGATTATTATACCATTAATCTTTTTATTTTTATTCCAATTTTGTTTTCAGAATTCCAGTCGATTAAAGATAAAATCAACTTTAAATTAGTATTTAATATTCTCTTAATTTATATTTTCTTTAATCAATTAAACATTACCTCTAAACGACTTAAATCTAGATATGACGAAAGCTCTTGGACTAACCAAAATTATGTTGAGAATATTAAGAGATTAGAAAATATAGAAACATTTCTGACCAAAAATAATATCCAAAAAAACACCAAAGTATTAAGTCTATCAGACAATAGCATTAATACCTCATTGTACTTTATACAAAGAAGTGGTTGGACTAATTATGGGATTGATTATGATTCTGTAAAAGTAAATAATTGCATAAAAAATGGAGCAGAATACTTAATCATTTATGATAAAAAGGATTTTTTAGAAAATGAAAAATCAATTCGCTCCCAAATTGATTATTTACAAGACAGTAGTAATGGTATTTTTGTTTACAAACTGATTAAATAGATTTTTAAATTCTTTAGAAATAATAAATATCTTATTATAATAAGTTCTTTAATTTTATTAATTAAGCTAATTTAATTTATCTATTTTTCGGCCGTTTACAAAGATGATGATCAGGCAATTTTATGGAATATCTTAAAAGAATATACCCAATTAAATTTTATAATTTTACGGGCAGCTATTTAATTTTGATATTTTATCCGTCGTTTCTATTTCTTAGGATTTAAAGAATAAATATCATTAAGATCAGCAGCTATTTTCTAATTGGTTCTGAAAAGTTTTCTTTTAAAAAAGACTTCAATTTGTCTATTAAACTATTGCAAATCAATTAACTATTTTATCAAATCAGGATTCCCAAGCTTAATGATTCTAATTAATCAGGATTTTGTTTAATTTGCGAACGCAAAATAAAACGAATATGAATTTTGATTTAATAGTAATAGGAAGTGGTCCTGGTGGTTATGTAGCTGCGGTAAGAGCTTCTCAATTAGGAATGAAGGTAGGTATTGTTGAAAAAGCAGACCTAGGTGGAGTTTGTTTAAACTGGGGATGTATTCCAACTAAGGCTTTATTAAAATCAGCTCAAGTATTTGAATATATTAAGCATGCCAAAGATTACGGAATTAGTGTTTCTGAATCAAAGCCTGAATTTTCAAACATCATTCAAAGATCTAGAGATGTAGCTGGAGGAATGAGTAAAGGAGTGGCTTTCTTAATGAAAAAGTATAATATCAGTATCTTAAACGGACACGGAAAATTAGCCGGAAAAGGTAAAGTAGAAGTTGCTGCTGCTGATGGAAAAAAAGAAATTCATGAAGCTAAACATATAATCTTAGCTACCGGAGCTCGTTCTAGAGAATTACCTAATATCAAAATCGACGGTAAAAAAGTGGTAGGTTACCACCAAGGTATGGTTTTACCTGAGCAACCTAAATCAATGGTTGTTATCGGTTCTGGTGCTATTGGATGTGAATTCGCTTATTTCTATTCTACCATTGGGACAAAAGTAACTATTGTAGAATATATGCCCAATATTCTTCCATTAGAAGATGAAGAAGTATCAAAAACATTGGCCAAAATTTACAAGAAAAATGGTATCGAAATTATGAATGAAGCAGAAGTTCTTTCAGTTGATACCTCTGGAGCTAATTGCAAAGTAAAAGTTAAAACCAAAAAAGGTGAAGAGTTATTAGAATGTGATATCGTTCTTTCAGCAGTTGGTATTGCCACTAATTTGGAAGGTTTAGGTTTAGAAGAAAATGGTGTAAAAACAGATAAAGGTAAAGTATTAGTAGATGAATTCTACAAAACAAATGTACCTGGAGTTTATGCCATTGGTGATATAGTACCTGGACCAGCTTTAGCTCACGTGGCTAGTGCTGAAGGTATCATTTGTGTTGAAGCAATTGCAGGCCATCATCCTCAAGCTTTAGATTATGGAAATATCCCTAGTTGTACCTATACTTGGCCAGAAGTAGCCTCTGTTGGTATGACCGAAAAACAAGCCAAAGAAAAAGGTTATGAAATTTTAGTAGGTAAATTTCCTTTCTCAGTTTCTGGTAAAGCTAGTGCTGCTGGAACAAAAGATGGTTTTGTAAAAGTAATTTTTGACAAAAAATATGGTGAGTTTTTAGGTTGCCATATGATTGGTGCTAATGTTACTGAAATGATTGCAGAAGCTGTGGTAGCTCGTAAATTAGAAACTACAGGGCATGAAATGATAAAAGCTGTTCACCCTCACCCAACCATGTCAGAAGCTATTATGGAAGCAACTGCCTTGGCTTATGGCGAATGTGTTAATATGTAATTTAATATATAGAAATAAAAAAAAGGGGTTATGAAAAATTCATAACCCCTTTTTTTTGTTTTAAATCTTTATTTACCCCATAATTCAGGAGCTTTTCTCCACTCTTGTAATGATTCTACTAAACTTGGATCTACATATCCCGATTTAACCGCATGTTGTATTAACTCATTATAATCAGATAAAGAGAAAAATGGACAATTAGCATTTTTAAAATTATCATCAGCTATTTGAAATCCGTAAGAAAAAATACTCGCTAAACCCAAAACTTGAGCACTTGATTCTCTTAATGCATCAACGGCTTTTAGAGAGCTTTTACCCGTAGAAATTAAATCCTCAATAACCACAGTTTTAGCCCCTGTCTTAAATTCACCCTCGATTTGATTTTGCCTACCATGACTTTTAGGCTCTGGTCTTACATATACAAATGGTAAACCCAAAACATCGGCTACTAAAGCACCTTGTGCTATGCCGGCTGTGGCAACACCAGCAATTAATTCTACTTCCGGAAAGCGACTTTTAATTTGAGTGGCTAACTCATTTTTAATAAAATTTCTGATTTCTGGATAAGATAAACTCACCCTGTTATCGCAGTAAATTGGGCTAATCCAGCCCGAAGCCCACTGAAAAGGTTTTTCAGGACTTAATTTTATTGCTTTGATTTGAAGCAAATATTCTGCTATTTTTGAAGCTGAAAGGCTATTGGTCATCTCGGCAAATGTATAAAATTTTTATCAATGAGAATCCGCTTCTCATTTCTGACAAGGAATCTGATTTAAAAACATATAAGAATTATCGCTTATCAGACGATGATGATAAATCTTTATTAAGAGCCATTGAAACCTTAGAATTTCATGATTTAAACCACCCCAATTTCGGTATTTTAGTATTAAGCAATAATGCTGATGAAACCTTTAAACGCTTTAAAAAACTCTACGAATTAGTTACTGCAGGTGGTGGTATTATCTTTAATCCCGAAGGTCAATTATTGCTAATTTTACGTCAAGGCAAATGGGATTTACCAAAAGGCAAAAATGATCCAGGTGAAAAAATTGAAAACACAGCCTTAAGAGAAGTAATGGAAGAATGCGGGTTAAAAAAGGTAAATTTAGAAAAATTCATTACCCACTCCTATCATACTTATTTTTTAGAAGGAAAACGAGTTCTAAAAACTACCCATTGGTATAAAATGAATACAGAAAGCAACCCTGAAATGGAACCCCAAACCGAAGAAAATATTACTGAATTAAAGTGGACATCCATTTCTGATATCAATATAAAGAGTTTAGATACTTATAATTCGATTCGAGAGGTACTCGCCAAAATAATTTAAAAGATTTATTTTAATTAGAATCTCAGAAATTACTTGAATTAAGTAGTCCAACTTTTCTAATAACCCAAACCCTTATATTATTTGTATTTGTGCTATTATTTCTCTTCTTAATAAAAATTAATTAGTTAGAGAAAAGTAATTAATTTTTATGAATCCATAAAACCAATCATAACAAGCACCTTATTACGATTTTTTAAAATATTATGATATTTAATTTAATAATTAAATAATAAATAAGCTTTTTTAAAAAATAAATTTTCTTAAATGAAAATAAATGCGTAAATTCGATTATTAAGAAATATTCTCTACCCAATTTCTCGATTGACATAAAATTTCACGTCAATTTATTTATCACAATTAATTTAAAAAAAAAAATGAAAAGGACCTTAAACCTCATGCTGGCTATTTTTTTCATTACTTCTATTTTTTTATCTGGATGTAAATCTTCACCGGAGAAAAAAGATGATGCAAATGAAAAGCTAAAAGAAGCCGAAAAAAATTTAAATCAAGCCCAAGAAGAATACTTACTTGAAATTGAAAACTACAGGAAAGAAACGAGCAACAAAATCTCAGAAAACGACAAAGCCATTGAAAGTTTTAAACAAAAAATCGCCAATGAGAAAAGTGATGTTAAAGAAAGTTATGAGAAAAAAATTGATGAGTTAGAAAAAAGAAATAAAGATTTAAAAGCGAAATTAGACCAATACAAAGCTGATGGCAAAGAAAATTGGGAAAAATTTAAATCTGAATTCAACCGCGACATGGACGAATTAGGTAAAGCTTTTAAGGATCTAACTGTTAAAAATGTAAAATAATTATCAATAGCTATCTTATCCATTTAGCCGAGATATGATTCATTTATAGATTTAATAAAATCAAGTTTATTAATGGAAAAATATTTTGGCTAATTATAATATTTTAAACAAAATAATAATCAAAAAAAATCATGGAAAATAAATTAAACATTAAAGGAAACTGGGACATATTAAAAGGGAAACTTAAACAAAAGTATGCTCAATTAACAGACAACGACTTATTATTTATTGAAGGTAAGGAAGATGAATTATTGGGAAACCTAGAAAAAAAACTGGGGCAAACAAAAGAAGAAATACGGAAAATAATTGAGAAACTTTAATTAATTCAGTATGAAAAAAATAATCAAAAGCAGCAAAAAGAAAACTGCTAAAAAGATTAATTATAACCCTGATAAATTGAGTCCCGACAAGGAGGCTGACAAAACTGGGGCTGATGATAAGGCTGACAAAACTGAAAAAGGGGAATCAACTACCATTAATAAACCTCATAAGACCAAATAATAAAACTCTTTTCATTAAATATTTTTAATAATTAAATCATTTAAATCAATTATAAAAAAATCATGAGAAACTTATTATATGTTTTTGCCCTAATTATTGTAATTGCTTGGGCAGTTGGATTTTTAGGTTATAGTGCTGGTGGAATCATTCACTTACTTTTAGTTATTGCACTTATTTCGGTATTACTTGGAATAATTCAAGGTAGAGGATCCTCTAAATAAAACAAAGTATTTTAGCATGAATTTATACTAAAATACTTTGTTCTAAAAACTATTTAGATTCTATAAATAAAGCTACAAGTTGATATTACCTTATAGCCCTGTAATATCAACTTCTTTCGGCACAAAGTGTTTGTATGGCCCGCCTTTAATAATTAACTCCCTTACCACTTTACCTGATATTGGAGTAAACTCTGGCGACGACATAATATAAACCGTTTCAATATCACTAGCTACTTTTCTGTTTACTTGAGATAGCTGAAATTCATGTTCAAAATCACGAGGAGATCTTAAGCCTCTAATAATAAAATCCGCTTTTTTAAATCGAGCGAAATCTACAGTCAAACCCACAAAATGATCTACCTGTATTTTAGGTTCATCTTTAAAAATTTCTTCAATCCACTCTTTCCTTACATCTAAATCAAATAAATGGGTACGCTCAGCATTTCTACCTATCCCAATAATAATCTCATCAAATAAAGGTAATGCTCTAGTAATAATATCCATATGACCTATGGTAATCGGGTCAAATGTGCCCGGAAAAATCGCTCTTTTCATAACAACAAATTAACAATTTCTATCTCAATTTTAACTCATTCACAGTTCAAATAATCAATAATTTTTACCAAGAATAAAAACTAAAGGCACTTTGTCCATAAACCCGAGTTTCTAATTTATTCTCAATAGGCATCGGTTTATTACTTAAATGCTCTAATATGATTAATCCACCTGGTTTTAAATAATTATTATTTCTAATATTCAAGAGTATTTCTGGATAGGTGTTAATGGCATAAGGTGGGTCAGCAAAAATAAAGTCAAAAGGCTCCTCTATATTTTCGCTTTTAATAAACTTAAAAACATCCAATTGTTTTACTTTTAAGTTTTCCTTATCCCATTTTTGGGTAATGCTTTGTATAAAAGCTACACTCTTTCTATCGGCTTCAACAAATTGAACATAACTAGCCCCTCTCGAATAAAATTCAATCCCAACCCCACCTGTGCCAGCAAATAAATCCAATATCCTTTTAGATTCTAAATCATATCGATTCTCTAAAATATTGAATAAAGCCTCGCGGGCTCGATCTGTTGTAGGACGAGCAGGCAAACCTTTGGGCGCCTGAATTACCAAACCACCAAATTTTCCGCCTATTATTCGCATTTATAAAATTAAAAATTGAGATTGCCCCAGCTCTTGCTCCAAATTTTCTATATCTGGAGTTTCAATAAAATAAACAAAAGCAAAGTAGGATTTTAAAAACTGATATTCTTCAAAACTAAATGCCGCAAGGTCAATAGAAGATTCATTTTGCGAGCGACCGTGTTGCTTAGAAATAGACGCAATAAAATAAAGCAGCTCTTCTTTATTATTTATTTTAAAGCAATTATTATAAACTAATTTATTATTATCCTTAACTACTATCTGAATAAATGATTTTCCATTTCTTACATAAAAACCATCTTTTCTTTCATGTTGTAAAGCTTTCTGAATAAATAAAGCCGAGGCATTTAAAATACTTGCATCAAAAAAGCGACTCTTAACCCAATAAAATATGGATTCAGGAAAAGAATAAATAATATGAGCGTTTATATCATCTAATAAATAAGATTTGACAACCTCATTTTGAGCAATTTCCCAACTTACCGCTAAATATTTAGATTCATCTAATTCATTAAAGAATTCGGCAGGAATTAATACCTGATGAGCTGAATCAAAAATTAATTGTACCGATAAAAAATCCCCTTTCAAAAGCGATTCATTTCTAATAGTATCAAATAATTCTGATTCTGTATTTAATTCATATTCCCATGAAAATAAGGCGCATAATTCATGATCCTTCTTTATAGAGAAAGAAAATTGGGTTTGTGAAAAAAATAAAAAGAGCCTTAACGAATTTTTATCAAGCTCGTTGAGGCCCTTTTTTTGATATGATATTAAATTCTTCAGAAACTTATTCCCAATTACCTGAATAAACCGGCTCATCCATTGAACCTACACGTAATGCTCTTTTTTTATTAAATGGTTTTGGATCCTCAACCAAAAACACCGGAACCTTAACCCCATTTTTATCAACAAAACCAGCATTAATGGTAAATTGAACTTTATCACTCAAAGGAACAAAAGGTAATGAATCAACCACAAAACCTTCTGGAAATCTGCCTTCCGGACCAATAATACTTACATAAGTAGTATCCATTTTAACCACAGAAGTAGAATCAATTAACTCCCCTTCTTGTTTAATCAAAGGAATTTTCTCTGTTTTAATTGCGCTAATTAATACCTCAAAATTAGGAGCAAATACCCCATGAATTTCTTTGTATACCATTTGCGCGGCTTTAATATCTTTTAAACGGTTAATTACTTTTTCCTCAACACGTTGAACCTCTTTTTCATAACGAACTCTACTCGCTACTGATTCATATAAGAAATAAGACAATACCAAAACGGCAATAGGTAAAATTATCTTAAGTGCTTTTTCCATTTTAATGAAGATTTGCTGCAATATTAATAAAAATCTGCGGGCTTTGCAGAATTTAACATAAACTTGATTTAATAATTTTAGAACGAGTTTATTTTCCTTTTGGTTGGAAATAAAAAAATCCCGATAATCATTAACGACTACCGGGATTTTCACCAAAATGAAATATCAATTACTTCTTAGCAACTAAGTTGATGTTAAACTCAATTTCGTCACCAATAATTTTATCTTTAGCTTGATCTCCAATAGATTCAGCACTACCGTAAACTACACCCCACTCAGTACGATCAATCACAAATTTTGCAGTTGCAGTTAATTGTGATTTGTCTTCGTTCAAAGTAACTTTTGCTGGGAAAGTAATTTGACGAGAAACTCCTTTAATAGTTAAGTTTCCGCTAATTTCATGAGTAGCTTCTGGATTACCTTCTAATGCTTTTACACTAGTAATAGCAAAGGTAGAAGTTGGGAATGAATCAACAGTAAAGAAATCAGCACTAGCTAAGTGACCAACTAAATCTTTGTTTTTTTGCTCATCAGTAATGTCTAAATCTTTAATTGTAGTCATATCAACCACAAAATTACCCGCAGTTAATGCTCCGTTTTCTAAAGATAAGGTACCTTCTTTAATAGAAATGGTTCCGTTATGGCTGTAAGCTAATTTTGAACCTTTCCACTCTAACTGAGATGATGCAGCATCAACAGTTAATGATACAGCTCCTTCAGTAGCTTGAGCTTCTTGTCCAGCCTCTGAAGTCTTCGGTGCATTTGAGCATGACGCTAATACAGCAGCAGCAGCAAATAATAAAATGTACTTTTTCATTATATTTTGTTCTATTTAATTTTCACTACAAATATATAGTTGTTTTAACAACAAATGTATATACAAATTTTATTTTTTTGATAAAAATCTGATTTTCAATAATAAAAAAACATCTCAAGCTCTAAATTGTTTTAAATGATGCAAAAAAAATCCTTGCGGGAAGAAAAAACAGCTTTTAGCATAAGGCCTAACAAAGGAGAATTCGTATCGCGCAAGCACATTATTTTGCCCTAACGAGAAGAAAAACCAGCTTTTAGCATAAGGCCTAACAATTGAGAATTCGCATCGCGCAAGCTCATTATTTTACCCTTGCGGGATAAAAACCAGCTTTTAGCATAAGGCCTAACAAAGGAGAATTCGCATCGCGCAAGCTCATTATTTTACCCTTGCGGGAAGAAAAACCAGCTTTTAGCATAACGTCAAGCAAAGGAGATTCTTCATCGCGCAAGCAAAAAAAAACCGGATTCTAAATAATTAGAACCCGGCTTATTCGAATTAATTATTACTTAAGCATTATAACGATTACCTACCCATACAAAACGTTTGTTGATGTATTCTGGATTGGTAAAGGTAGCGTTACCTGCAGGATTTCCGCCAGTTACGTGAAAATCGCTGAAAGCCGCGTGTTGGTTAACGAAAATAGCTCCGGTAAAATTAAATGAAACTGGAGTGAATACACTATTCATTTCATCTTCAATTTGTTGCATAAGCTCTGGATTTATGCAATAAGCGGAGCAAGTAATAGCACCATGTTTTTTAGAGCTTTCGCGACATAAATTTAAGGCCTGATTAAAATCTTTAGTCTTAATTACAAAACCAATTGGACCAAAACATTCTTTTTCGAAAATATCATTTTGGTCGGCTTCTAATTGAATAATAACGGGTGATGCGGTACGAGCATGCTCAAACTCGGGGTTAGCAATGGCGCTAGACGCCAAAACTAATTTTCCGCCCATGCCAGCAGCCTGCTGAACACGCTGAAAAGTAGCTTCAGACTGAATTCCACCTAAGGTACCTGCCCCCATTTTTGGGTTATTTACTAAGCCAGAAACCGCTTCAGTTAACATTTTAACTGCATCATCAAAACTAATCACTCCATTTTCAGTATTTACGCCTGTTTCTGGAATAAAAATATTTTGCGGCGCAGTACACATTTGACCAGAGTATAAAGAAATACTAAAAGCAATGTTTTGCATAACAGCATTCAAATCTTTAGCAGACTCAATGATTACGCAGTTTACACCTGCTTTTTCGGTAAATACTGCTTTATCTTTAATATTTTCTAAGTATGAACCAAAAGCTGAAGAACCTGTAAAATCAATTAATTCAACTTCTTGATGTTCTGCTAATTGTTTGGTAATAGGGTTTGCGGTATTATCTACTGCTAATTGAACTAAATTGGGATCAAAACCGGCTGCTTTGAATACTTTTTGCATTTCGGCAACTACAATAGCGATAGGTAAAATAGCTTTTGGATGTGGTTTAATGATTACAGGATTTCCGGTAATTAAATCAGCATAAACCCCTGGAACGGTATTCCAGGTTGGGAAGGTAGAGCAACCAATAACCAAACCTATTCCTTTAGGAACAGCTTTCCAATTTTTATTAAGGGTTATATCAAATTTACCCATAGGTTTTACCCACTGCCCTTTTTCAGGGTAGCGTTTCAACTCAGTATATCCCATGCTAATGGCTTCTAGGGCTCTATCGCAGGCATGAGGACCACTAGCTTGAAAAGACATCATAAAACTTTGTCCGGTGGTATGCATAGTAGCATAAGCAATTTCAAAAAAACGAGTTTTTATTTGCTCCAAAGTTTCTAATAAAACCCCAGCTCGGGTTTCAGCAGAAGCTTTTGCCCAGTTATTGCTCGAGTTTTTTGCATTTTGAATAAGCGTATCAACTGAAAATGCTGGATAATTAATACCCAAACCCACCATTAAATAAGGAGATACCTCCTCACCTAACCATGCTGATTCTCCGCTTTGTAATAATTCCTTAAAATCATTATTTAATTTTTGAGAAAAAGCATTTTTTCCTTCCGCATCACCAGTTTCTGAATAAGCCCTGGGAGATTCTGGAAAAGGAGTATAATAATTACGAGTACTTGAAGCTTCAATGGCTTGTTTAAGTACCTCTTTATGTTTTTCAAATAAAGAATTTGCCTGATTCATACTATGTTTTTAAATCTTCACAAAGGTAATAAAAAAGGCTAAATGCTAAGGTTAAAATATTTAGATCTTGTTATTATAAACCTTAATTAATATCAATATCTAAAATGTTCTTTTAAATATTGCTCTACAACAGAAATCTCGTGCGTTTCTAATACTATAACCCCATTAAGATCAATAATAACATATTTAGGAATCGAATACGCTTCATATACTAATCCCGTGGCACCATTTTTACCATCATGCAAAAATTTCCAGGTATAATCCGGGTTTTTTTCTAAAAATTATGGCTTTATCTTCTAATTCATCACTACCAATACTTACAAAATTGACACTATCGCCATAAGTATCATTTAATTTTTTTAAAGTTTTAAAACTTTTTACACAAGGGCCACACCAAGTAGCCCAAAAATCTAAAACCACTAGTTTATCATTTAAATCATTAAGCCGATAAACCTGATTTTTTTCCACTTCTTTTAAAAAAAAATTGGGTGCTTTAGCAAGAGGTTTAACTCGTGTTTCAGATTTACCTAAATAAACCGCTAATTCCTCCTTTAAAATAGGATTTTGAACCAGGTTCAATTGGCTATTGACCTAATAAACTAAAGATTTTTTATTATTAATTTGTTTAAGTTGTTATATCTTAAAAAGTTTAAACTATAATCATCATTCTGACTTAGCCAAACAATCCTATTTATCCAAATTTATTATTATCTAAAGATCCTGAACTTGCTTAAAATTTTCAAAACATGTAATAATTATAAAAAATTTGATATTGAACACTTGCAGAAAATAGTATACAATCGTTTTCTGCACATAGTAAAAATACTTCTTGGTATCAAAACAAACTTATTTATTAAATTCAATAAAAAAAAATAACTAAAGCATTACCAAAAGTTATTTTCCAATATGGTCTATTAAATTTTTAGTTTTAGAAACTAATTTCACGTCTTGTTTGTCGGATTTATCAAAGTCAGCTTCATCTATTACTTTGCAACATTTCTTGAACGCCTTTATTGCTTTATCGTCATCGTACAAAATATCTAATAAAACTTTACAATATTGTTCCATTTTTTTACTATTTAATCTAGGCATTTCTTCCTTCTCATTTAGCATTCTGAATAGCATAAGTAAGTGAAATTTCACCTTTCTATAATTGGAATTTATTAAACCACGTTTAAACAAAGTTTCTAACTTATAATATGCATAAGCACTTGTGTAGTAAGGAAAATAAGAATGATCATTATCAAAAATTTGAATTTTCCCATCATTTAATTTTCTTACAATTGAACCGAAATAACTAGTTACATTATGAGGTTCATTCAAAAACATTCCTGCAAAAGACTTAATTTGATAAGGGACTGTTATTACTCTAGATTTAATTACAGTTGTGTCTGAATTATATTGTTTTGACCTCCTTTCGTAAAAAAGTTTATTATCATTTTCATATGAGTTATAAAATTGTTCCAAACTTCTTTGAAATTGGGTTAAGGAAGCTAATTGTTCTTTTTTAATAGGGGTTTGATTGTTTGTGGCTAAAGTAATTCTTGTTTTTATTTCATCATCTTCTGTTGCTATTAATTTTATAGGAATTACAACATTAGGTGTATTGGCACTATTTCTATTATTATATAATACATTACTTGTCTGACATCCATTCACAATTTGATAATCGGTTATTGTAAATTGATTGCCTGTTGGAGATATTTTACTAGCAACTATTGTAATTCCGTTATTAAGAACACTAAAAATTTCTGAACCCTCATTTGTGATTGTTGAAGCAATGCTGCTATTAACATCGTTATTTTCCCCTTGAAAATCTCTTACATTATCTTCAAAAACATTTAAAAGATTTTGGTCTTCATTTGCAACAATTTTTAAAAATTCTGAATATGGTATTAATCCTATATATGCCTCCGATATTCCAGTAATTTCAGGAATAGTTAATCTATTCGTAAATGTAATAGTTGTACTTACACTTTCTTTTGTTTTTCTGTAAAAAGAAGCTAACTCTCTGGCACCAATTGGAACAATGTCTACTAAATCAAACAAGTTTGTGCTTTCTAAATCTTCTATACCCGATTCAATTATTGCCACTAAATTTGCATCACCAACCCATTTTCCAGTTGTCACATAATATAATTTACATGTTGGATTATTCTTTAATTTTGGTGCATAATTATATATATGATTTGCTAAATCTGCAAATTTCTGTAAAGATTCATTTCTTCTTAATTTTGGTGAAACTGAAAAAAAATCTTTAACACCGAATATAAAAGTATTTAATTCAGAAGTTGAAAAACTTGAGGATGTTTTAGCTTGAATAAATGTAAAATCCACTTCTATAGTCCCATTTTTTTCAATAAGGTCATCTATTTCTTCTATGTTTTCGACTAAAACTCCATTTACAATAATTGAGATTCCGTCAATTCCTGTATCATCGCCATCTCCTATTGTTACAAAGTTTAAGTCAAATGTTTTATTATATTCATTAGAGATTATTGAATAGTTAGCAAGTTTTTCAAAATCTTTTGATTCTCCTTGGGAGGTTAATTCTTCAGCTTCTAAAAGTTCTTTAATAAAGCTTTGTGTAATTCTATCCATATTGTTTTTTAATTGCTTATGGCAATTTAATATTTTCTAAAATAATTTTAAATAATTATGCAGAAGTCTAAACAAGAAATATTACTATTTTAAACTTTTCAAAATTCCTTTTGCAATTTCTCTATATTCCTTATTATCAATACTATTAATAACACGTTCAATTAAGACGGTGTCGACATCTTTTAAATTTTTCAATTCAGATAAAATTTCTATACCTTCCTCTACTTTGTCATTTTTTGTTAGTTTTCTAATTATTACCAATATTAATTTATTTATATGAGTTTTTTCTCCTTTTGATGCTATTGCTTTAAGAAATTCTACTTGATTCTCGAAGTCATAAATCACGTCAACTTCCAAAATTTTGTCAAAAGACAGCACTTGAATATCCTCAGGTAATTTTAAAATATCCTTAGTTGTTAATTTTGAAATAATTAAAATTAAATTAAATTTTGCCCTTATATCCTTAATTATCCTACGTAGAAAATCTAATATAATTTGATTGTTAACATCCAAAATAAATGAGTTAACAATTTTCTCTAACTTAGTGTAAACAAAACTATCCTCCAAGGAATAGTCATTTGTATCTTTTCTTGTAGCAATATATTCAAAAAGTCCTAAACCTAACGGAGAATTTGAAATATCATTAAGTATTACATCTTTAAGAGAAATTAAAGAATAATTATACTTATCTTTAAGTTCAATTAACTGCATATTAATAATTTCTTGTCTTTCATTTTCAGATTCAACAATTAATTGTTGAAGTTCTTTCAATATTTCGACATTATTATTTGAACACACATAAATGTATTTAAGAAAATTAGACAACACGGTTACTTCTTCCAAAGTAAGTTCGTCTTTAAATAAATTAATTTGAATTCTATGAAAAGTTCGATCTGATAATAACGCTGATTTAAAGGACGAAAACACCTTTTTTTCAGATAGGTCTGATGAAACTACATTATGCTGGGGAGATAGAAAATTATTTAAAAGACCTATAAAATTTATAACTTCTTCCTTAGACCAATTATTAAAAGAAGGCATTATATCATTAAACCTAGATATAATTGTTTTAAATGAAATATTAGAAAAATCAATATTCGAACTTGCGTAAACAATTTCTTTATAACCAACATCATTACTACTTATTTCAGTAATTTTTGAGGTAATTATTTCAATTATTTGTTCGTTTACAATTTCTCTAAGTTGATCACTTTCCAACTCGTAATCATCAAGTTTACTACCAGTACGGTAATACTCAGTTTCAAACAAATTACTAAGTGATTTTAATGATTTTATACTGCTAAAATTTTTAATGTATAATCGAAAAATGTTTTTTGCGAATTGAAATGACTCTTCATCAGAATCAATTTTTATGGTATTTTCAAAATACTTTATAAAAAAATCATCAAGATAAGATAATCCTTGATTTTTCAAAATATGGCCATAACTTATTGTCAATTCAATATTTGAAATAAATTTAAAAAAATGACTTAGATTCTGTACAACTTCAGTTTCTATCCTTTGATTTTGAGTTTTATTTAGTTTAAATTTTAAATTTAATGAACAAATCAATTCAAAAATGTTATTAACTTCTGTTTTGTATGTTTTTCTTTTAAATCCAGTATTTAAACGTTCAATTAAAAAGTCTACTAATTCTTCTATTTCAATCCCTTTATTCGTTACGATTTTCTCGATTTCTAGAATTGCTTTTTTATCAATAAATGAAATTAACTCTGTTGGTAATTTTGACTCCCTGTCAAATGTGGAAAGAACTTTTTCAATTACTGATATTTTTTCATTTTTTGTTATTGATTCTGTTAGTTTTAAAAAAGAAGATAAATGTAAGTTCTTTTCTAAAATATCTTTTATTGTTTCATCGGGATCATTAAGTAAAAAAGCATTTTTTGAAACAATTTTATAATAATCGGGCCATTCTTGCCTAATTACAAGCATTTTACAAATTAAACTTTCATTAGTATAAATAAAATCTAAACCTTGATTCAATTCGAAAAATTTTAATTCAGACAATAGATCATTGAAAAACTGAATTATTCGTCTTGGATTTGTCGCATACTCCTTAGAAATTATATCAATAGTCGTAGGATTAAAATTAAGACCATTATCTTTATTAAGTTTGTTAGTAAAATCGTACAAATCAAACCTTTTAAAAGGTTTAATCCGAATTGTCACATTGAAAAACTTTCTTAAAAATTCTTCAGCTTCTTTAGTGTCGTTATTATCGTCCTTGATTATATGACGTTTTAAAGCTTCATCATCAACAGGAACAATGAATACTACATTATTTTGAGTGGACAGAAAACTTTTAATATTTGTAATCATTTCGTACGCCTTATCTTTAGGACATCTATCTATATTATCGATTACTATAACTAATTTTTCAATACCAGAGACATATTGATCACCTTTTATCCATTTTAATAATTTATGTTTTATTCCTTTGTCAAAAAGTCTTGAAATCATTTCATTAAAACATTCTTCGAATTGTTCAGGTGCAAAGATCATTGGTTCTTGAATAGTAACTTTATAATCATTAAAAGCACGACCTATAGCATTTATTAGTATTCCTAAAAAGGCCACAATAACGGTAATTGTAATCTTATATTCTGTTTTGTCATTTGGCAAATAAAGAATAAATAAAAAACCTAAAACAAAAATGAAAAAAGTGATTAAAATAAATTTCCACTCAATTTTGCGATTTATAGATAAATCTGAGGTTTTATTTCTATAAAATGATTCAAATTTTTCGGTTTTATCAAAACCCAAATCATTTTGTAATTTCAATAAAAACATTCTTCTAAAAGAATCATTGGAGTATTTCCAAGAGTCATAAATAACAAATTTAAACTTTTTTGTTGCCCGAAATTCTTCCTCAAGAGTTCTGATAATAGAGGATTTTCCGCTACCCCATTCTCCAAACAATCCAATTGTAAACGAGTCATTTTTTGGAGAGCTATTAATAACCTCTCTTAATGTTTTTGAATACGATGAAGTGTTAAGAAAATCTTGCTTTTTAAGGTCAACTTCTTTATCAATTAAAAACTTCATATTTTAAATTAATTTTTTACAAATAACTACTAACAAGATAAAATGTCCCTAAGAACTGCTTTTAACAATTAAATATTAAAATAATAATAAGACCAAGAAAAATTTATCATACCTAACAAATAATATTTACAATTTAAATCCCAAAATATGACAAATCAAAAAATGATAATACTTTAGAAAAAAAATTATTAATCAAATATCTATAAATATTATGAATTCAGAAAATATAATAAGATATCTTGTAATTTTAGCTTAGAATTGATTACAGTTGGTGCTTCATAAATGATATTAAAAAAAATAGCCCTATTAATTATTAGGGCTATTCATTTTGTTGACAATAAAATTAGTTTATTTTTTTAATTGTTTCGTCAATCTTTATATACATTTTAGAAAAATAAGAAGAACGTTCTTTTTCTGAATTTACTGAGATCAAGGTTGATTTCTGCATTTGTCGCTCTACCCATTTTTTCATGGTCTGATTAAATCCTTTATCGGTAGTTTTTACAAAATTAATCCCCGCATATATTAAGAAAGAAGTATGAACTGAGCCTGCTTCAGTATAAATGGAATTATCATTTAATAATATTTGATTATGAAATAAACTAAATTCATCATGAGGTGAGTTTTCATAATGATTTCTTCGACCATTGCTGGCTTGCTCTTGAATGGTTTCTAATATTTTCTTTAATTTTTCAAGGACCACTACTCCTATTTCTTTACTTTCAAACGCATGAATTTCATGGAAATACATGATTTGAGACAAAATAGAATCTATAGTTTCATTATGCCAGATTTCTGAACTTCTTAATTTAAAATAAGAATTCATGGCTCTCATTCCCGTTGATAGAAACTGATCTGGAATAAGGCTTGGATTAAACTTTAAATCTTTAAATGCAGGATCAGCATATAATGTCTTTAGCCAAAAAAAGATTTTAAACTTAGCTACTTCTGGTTCTAAGAAATAATAAAAGAAAGGTAAATCTTTAGCTATATAATAAAAATGGTGATTTTCGAAGGCGAGACATTGCTCAACAACATTAAGTGCCTTAGCACTAAACATTGACATATCATCTCTGCATGAGATGAAATCTCGATTTTGAAATACCATAGCATCAGATTCTATCTGAGCCACTTCATCTAAAGAAACACCAAAATGCCGAGCCAAAGTAATGGCTTCTTGAAAAGTTAATTCTTTTTGGCAGCGTAAACGCCTGTAGGCAGAGTCAAGAGCTACACCTAAAACATCTGAAACGATTGGGGCGATGGAGTTACTATCGGCCGCTTTGGACTTGATAAGTCCGAAAAATTGAGCTTGAGTCAAATTAGTCATAGTAGAGATTGGGTTAGAATTTTACACTAAATAAATAATTCCTTAACAAAAAATCAAGACTTACAATAAAAAATTTATGCAAAAAAACCATAACTATAATTAATAATTTGAAATTAAAAACTCCTGAAAACAGATGAAAAAAAAATAAAAAATAAAGATAAACAAATTTGACATTAAATTTTAGAGAATCTGCAAAAACTAGGGCTTTATTAATAAATAATAATAATTCTGCACAGGAGCTCAATAATTTCGAATTCGAATCGGCGAAAGCCTTAAATTTAAAAACCTATGAAAAATTTAACTTTACTTTCATTGCTGTTATGCAGCTTCTTGTTTGGAAACTTTGTCAAGGCACAAACAGATTCCAATTCTATTAATTTCTTTAGTAGAGAAATGGTTAAAAATCTTAACCCCAATTTAATTACTACTAAAAAGCTTTATGATCGATTGGCCCATGAACCTCAATTTTTGGAATGTGAAATCAATTCGAGTTCTGTACCCGTCCTAAGTTTAAAAGAATGGCTAGGGCTTTACAGCGAAGTCTATGAGATGCAATTAGACGGATATAACACAATGATGAGCCCTGATTCGGTTGAGCAAGAAATATTAGGCGATAGCACGGATGTTAGATCCAGAATTTTAATTCTTGATTTTGAGTATGAAATTTTAGATGAAAACGCGACTGCCAATGGCTGGTTAAGTGCATCAAATAATCAATTATTTCATGTTCCTGGTCAGCCAAGTCCATTTATTAAACAAAGAATTTTTGCAATTGGAATTAGCAAGCCCTATTTAAACGGGAACGAATTAATTGTTTATGACCCTAAATATGTTTATTCAGACATCCCAAATGCAGGGGTAAATGGCACATATTCTATTTTATTACCTGGTATGACAAGCGCGTTGCCATTATTCGGGCCAGTTTCTCAATCAGCGAGTGTATTAGCTGTTGGAACCACACACTTTGCAATAACACATTTATTAGGCGGTCCAGTTAGAAACGTAGAACTTACCAAGAATTTTATAAGCTTACCAAACCCACATGTATTTGGATTAGAATCTATAAAAGCTACTAAACAAATTATTAATACCCCTAATGATCAATATGAGGCTGCCGTGAGTTATTTAATGGGTAAAGAAAACGGTCAAAGGAGAACATGCCTAAAAAAACCAATAATTTTTGTGGAAGGTATTGATTTTGGTTATGCTAATAAAAGAAATAAATGGGAAAATCATAAATGGGGAAATTTAGGTTTTGCCGATTTGTTTTACACTACTAATTATTATTTCGGATTAGATTACTCTCCCTTTATCCCAGAAAAAAGACATGAACCATTCTCAAACTTTCCAAATTATCCATTTCAATTATCTAGAGCATTATTCGACTTTTTAAACAACGATGGTTATGATGTAATTTATGTAGATTTTAGCCAAGGTACAGGATTTATTGAAAACAATGCAATGGTATTGGTTGAAGTAATTAAAAAGGTTCAACAAAGATTAAATGCTTGTAATTCATGTGAAGAAATAAGTGTTTTGGGAGCAAGTATGGGGGGATTGGTAAGTCGATATGCATTATTATATATGGAGCAGAATAAAATTCCTCATAAGGTCCGTTTATTTATTTCAGCAGATTCACCACAAGAAGGAGCCAATTTATCCATTGGAGTTCAATATCTAATCAATAACTTGATTAAAGAAAAAAGTTTACCTAAATCATCACATCAAGAATTGAGAGAATTAAATGAAAAAGTAATTCAATCTCCAGCAGTTAAAGAAATGGTATTAAGCCATATTGCAGGATTTACACAAGAAACTGATTTCAGACATAACTTCAAAAGGCAATTAATGGAAATGGGCTCCTATCCTAAACAAGCTCGAATTATTGCCTTAACTAATGGAAGTTTTATTGGGAATAAATTAAACTTTAATGAGGGCGATATTATTGGAGAAGTAAACATATCTATACTTGAATATTATAAACTTCAGAGACTTAGAATTATTAAAATATTACAAAATCCAAGCATCATTATTCCTTTAAACATTCATAAAGCTATGGCAGATGGTTTCGCTAATAATACCTGGGATAATTTACCAGTAAGGGTAGTAGCACAAGTAGATAAAGGTGCAAAAGGTATGGAAAGATTTTTTAGCTATAGAAATTTAAATATTGATAATGCCCCAGGTGGATATTCAACTCATAACAAGGCTATTGAATCTGGAAATTCAAAAATATCTAAATGTTTAATTCCCGAATCTTGTTTAATTCCTGTAAAAAGCGCTATTGGAATTTCCAATTTCAATGGGAATATGGCAGACAATTTAGCAACACAATTAAATAGGTACGAATGCGATCCAAGGATTACCCCTTTTCATTCCATTTTCTCACCTAATGTAAATGAACACCATATGGCCATTACCATGGATAATATTAATTGGGTATTAAGTCAATTAGATGCCAATGAGTATGAACTTGGGCCAAATATCCCTGAAGCTAGAGGAACAACTTATAATTTCGGCAATAGATCTCAATTAGTTTTAAGAGGAATAACTATTAATCCAATGGGTAAAATTACAATCGCTAGTTCAGCTATGCAAGGTTGGGGAAATAGTATAATCTTACCAAGTCCTTTTCCTGTTCATGTTAATGTTTGGAAATCATGCAACCCTAACGTAATTGTGGAAAGAGAAGGAACATTAGAAATCGGAGATCCATTTAATCCTTCTCATAGAGGAAGTTTAACCTTTAATGAAGGGACCAACCTTATTTTAAAATCAGGTTCCACTCTAAGAATTTCTAATAAATCAAAATTAAAAATTGAAAAAGGCGCCAATTTAGTAATTGAGGATGGTGTAAAGATTATTATAAATGGTAATGAAACAGAAATTGATATAGAAGGGATGCTTTATACCAGCGACAATTCAACCGTACGGACAATTTCTGAAAATAATCAAGCAAAAGGTATTGTTAGATTTAAAAATCTTACTAATTATTTACCAAATGTGGTATTAGGATTAAGAAGTAAGCTAGAAATTACTGGTGATGGAAATCAAGACCTAAGTTTAATTATTGAAAATGCTAATGGTTTATTCTTCCACAATAACCAAGGTACATTTGAATTAAAAAATGCAAGAGTAGAATTAGCTCCAAGCGCAAGTATTGAAACTTCTAGTATTGGGGTTTTGATTAATAATATAGTAATGGACGTAAAACCAAGCAATACCGCTGTTCAAAAGCATGCTGGGATTATATTTAATGGCCAAAACGATAAAATTACCATCCATGGAATTATTATTAGAAATGCAAGCATAGGAATAACAGATAAAACCATGTACAGATCTCAATTACCAATAAAAGTAAGAAGTTTCTTAATTGAAGATTGTGAAATTGGAATTTATTCTATTCAATCTTCCTTAAATTTGGAATACGGAACAATTAAAAATTCTTCACATTATGGAGTATATGCTGATTTAGCACATCAGACCACCAATATTAGCAGTTGCAAATTTTTAGGAAATCAAAATTCAATAACTGGAGTAAGGTTTAATGGAATCCCAGGAGTTGGTGAAATAATTATCAAACAATCCCTAATTAAAGATTTTAAATATGGATTCCATAATGATAATGGTAATGCTAGAATTCCTTGTACAGAAATTACTAATTGCAGATTTGAAGGAATAGGCTTGTTTGCGGGTGATTTAACATTAAACCATGCTGATGGAGGTTCTTTTAGTAAAGTTCACACCAATAAACAAGGAATATATGTTACACCAAGTGCAACTTTTGATTTGAATAATGGTTATGCGAGATTAGATAACGAAAAAATAATAAACGGTAATTTAAACCTTTACTTGCCATATAAAATTGCAAGAACAGTTCTCCCAACAGGTTTAATTTATGGTTGGGGAATTGAATGTAATTATAACTATTGGGGAGGAAATCCTATTTATTTAAGAAATTACTTTATGTATACTCCTCATGACCCTAGCATGTGGTATGTAGCAGGTGAAAAATATATTGACCCTGATTATTATTATACTTCAATAATTAATCTTCAAGGATCTACTCAAATGATGAGAGAGCAAATGTGTCCAACCATTAACGATCCTACAAATCCTGATCCTGTAAGTCCTGGACCTGGGGAATTACAATTCAAAAATGAACCAGAATATATCATTACGTTTATGGAAAATAATTTCTCTAATAATGCATTATTTATCCACTTAAAAGAAAGAGTTGATTTAGAAAAATTTGTAATTGATAATTACAGAAAAATTAATTCAAATAATGCTGATGATATTGAATCTGGTTTAATTAATCTGATTGCTTTTGCAGAAAATGCGATTAAAATTAGTGAAAAATTAGATCCGCAAACTGTTTATGTAGTTAATTTCTGTCAAAGAAATATCATTAAAGCTTGCTCCAGATTAAGAAATCAAAATTTACAAGACAAAGACTGGGTTAATAATTTAGTATCATTATTAAATGCTGTTGAAAATAATTTAGAATTAAATTCAGACAACAAAAATGCTTACTTAGAATATATGGCAATGGAGCTGCAAAACATGATAAGTTTCAACACCAATAACATTATGATTAATCCAAACACCTTAGATCATAGTAGTAATGAATCCATAAATGATGCTATAAAAATGTTAGCATGTGGTTTTGAAAGAGCTAATAAAATCAAAAATAATCCTGAAAGTTTCAATATTCATGATATTATTAATTCATGCGAACAAGAACACAGATATCCTGAGAGAATTTCTGGTGGATCAAGCAGTTTACAAAATTCTAATGGTGTAACATCAGAAAATTTAAAAGTATACCCTATACCTGCAACTACAGAAATTAATATTGAATCAGATTTATTAACAAATTCTAGTTATAAAATTTCTGTGACTGATTTAACCGGAAAAACCTTAATGCTTATTTCAGGTGAAAATTCAAAAATCGCAAAAATAGACATCAGTAAATTACAAGCAGGAACCTATATTATTCAAGTAAAGAGTGCTGATAAAACAAATACTACTAAGTTTATAAAAATTAAATAATTATTAGCATTCTAAAATCGGTCATCTGAGAAATTGGATGGCCGATTTTTTTATCTAATCAGGGTAAAGCCCCCATCAAAAACACCTTCTCTTATTTTTATGGTGTCAGAATAATTTTTATCATTTACCAAATCAAATTCAAATCTGCCCGATGCTTTAAGGGTAACAGAATCAAATACTTCTAAATCTAACCATCCATAGGATCTTCTTTGAACATAATAATTTGGATAAGTGGTATCATTTCTTAATATCAATCTCGTTTTGTTTTCTCTATCTTCAGGAAGAAATTCATGTTCTAATTGGTATATACCAGGCACCATAGTTTTATGAAGGCGGATTCTTAAATCAAAAATTTGATTTTGTACTGGATAATTAGGGATTTGAATAAAAAGGCTAAAAATCTTTAATATTTCTCCATTATATTGAGGTAAAATGGTGTACGAAATCCCAAAATGATTGGTATTGGGTAAATCAGAGCAATTCATAGAAAATGGTTTTCCATCAATTTTAAAAGTAATTTTATTATGTCTTCCATTATATACTATACCATAATTTTCAGCATAGGGTTTGTGAATGCTATTTGTTTCACAATACTTGGCGGTGTCATCTTTCTTACAAGAATGAAGTAATATTTGGATTAGAACACTTAAAATAGAGAAGTAAAATATTTTCATAATGTAAATATAATAACTAAATTTACATTATGAGAGCACTTTTTTCTATACTACTAATTTCATTTACATTCAGTGGATTCAGCCAGATACAAGTTTTTTATCACAACTTTTTTAATTTCTACAGAAAATCAGCTTTATTCCATTTTACAATAAATTCAAATGGCGGAATAATTGCTATAAATGCTTTTCGAGATTATACTACCGCTAAAAGGAATGTTACGCCATTAAATCATAATGAGGATATTTACTTATTTGGTGATAGTTCATATGGTGATCCACTAATTCACCATAAAGGGGATTCTGCAAAAGGTTTTATTAAACCTATCGGAATTGCAATTACTTATGATCCTCCAAGAATAGGCATACACGGCAAAGGAGATGTTTATTTAATGATGTTTCGACTAAACCCTGATAGCTCTCGAAATTATGGTTGGTTAAAATTTAATATTAGCGCTGATTGTGACAGCCTATATTTTATTTCATCGGGATTTAATACCATAATTAATGACCCTGTAGTGGCGGGCGAAGGCGAATGGGCTTTATCGAAGGAGCGATTTTCCGAAAATTTTAAACTTTTCCCTAACCCAAGCAACTCTTTTAAATTAGAATTACCAGAGAATTATTCTAATGAAAAAATTAATTTAGAAATCATTGACCTTAATGGAAAGGTAGTTCATAAATGTCCCTATCATAATAACCCCTATTCTTTGACAATAAAACCCGGTATGTATTGGGTAATTATTAAAAATGAAAATGAGATTTTAGCTAAAATTAAGTGGATGAAAGAATAAAAAAGGACTGCCACTTAAACAGCAACAGTCCTATATTTTTGAAGCACAAAATGGGTAGTAGAGAACATTTTCATAGTTTTGCATCGATTTATGTGTGCAATCATAGAGTAAAATTATGAGCATCATTTTTTAAAAACAATAAATTTTTAATAAGTGGTCGGGTTGAACTAATAAGTGGTATGAATTATTAATTATTTTATTTTCCGATTTATATTCTAATCAATTTTTTTATGAATAACTTCATTCAAATACATAAAAAAAGCCATCATCGCTGACGGCCTTGTGCGTTCCCCCTAGAACGTTGAGAATAATTGTTTTCTTAGTTTTTATCTATAATTATTAGTTCAAATTCTTAATGTGAAAATAAAATTAATGTTGGGTTCTGACAAGAAAAACCTAATAAGTGGTCGGTTTTAATTAATAAGTGGTAATATTTTTTGCTAATTCTAAAAATTATTTTCATTTAGATGCATTCTAAATCCTAAAATTTACACCCTTTTATTTTTTTCTAATAAAATTAAATTTTTGGAACTAATAAAGAATCTTCAAGCATCAATCATATCGAGGATCTTTAATATAGGGCAATCGGGCCATTTGACTGACTTCTAAAGAGCAAAAACCAAATTCTTCAACAACCTTACCTCTAAACAAATAAATACCTTTTCCTGCAAAGGGATATTTTTTAAGCGAAGGCGGAAAATGAACCGTATCAAAAAAATTCCCCTCCACATCCACAAATGTCCCAAAATTCATAATCTCCCCTTTTATTGTTTTAACATCTTTACGACAAACATAATAACCCATCATTCTAATCTCTTTATTAACAAATTTGGGCAAGTCTTTGGCCATAACATCTCCCCTATGTTTGGTTTGCAATAAATCAAAAGGTGAACATAGCGGAAAACCTAATAATTCAATTTGTTCAAAAGCTTCTTCAAACTCAAACTCTTCTAAATTGGGCAATTGATAATGATGAGCATTTTCATGAATTAACATAAGATTAGAATAAGGAACTCCCTGTTGATTACTTAATACCGCATTTTTTTGCCACAACAATTCTTTTCTGCTAATCTGAGTAAAACGAAAAGCCCCTATTCTAATTAACAATATTAATTGCTCTTTTTTTATTGGTATTCTTTTAACAAAATCATCCAAATCTAAATATGGCCCGTTTAAATTACGTTCGTTTTCAATAGCTTGCGCGATGTTTCTTTCTAAATCTCTTACATGAATAAAACCTATATAAATATTATCTCCAGAGATACAGGTAGTATAATTGCTATTATTAACGCAGGGTGCTAAAATTTGCGCTCCACACATACGGGCTTCATGAACATATAACTCTGTATTATAAAAACCACCAAAATTATTAATTACCGCAACCATAAATTCTTTAGGGTAATAGGTTTTTAAATACAAACTTTGAAATGACTCAACCGCATAACTAGCCGAGTGGCCTTTAGCAAAAGAATATCCACCAAAACTTTCGATTTGTCGCCAAACCTCATGAATAACCTCTTCTTTATATTTTTTAGCCCTGCAATTATTAAAAAAGTTTTGTTTAATACGTTCTAACTCTACTTTATTTCTAGATTTCCCACTCATCATCCTGCGTAAAACATCAGCATCGGTAAGGTCTAAATCCGCAAAATGATGCAATATTTTTAATACATCTTCTTGATATACCATTACCCCATAGGTTTCTTTAAGCTGTTCTTCAAAAACTGGGTGGATATAAGGAATTCGTTCAGGAGCGTGAAATCGTTTAATATACTCTTTCATCATTCCTGATTTTGCTACTCCGGGCCTAATGATAGAACTGGCTGCAACTAAAGTTATATAATCTCTACAGCGGAGTTTTTTAAGCAGTCCGCGCATAGCAGGACTCTCAATATAAAAACAACCAATACAATTTCCTGATTCGAGTTGATCTAAAACCTTTTGATCTTTCTTAAACTTTTCCGTTTTATGAATATCAATTCGTTTGCCTTGATTTTCAGAAATAATTTCAACAGCTTCTTTGATATGCCCTAAACCTCGTTGACTAAGAATATCAAATTTATGATAGCCCATAGCTTCGGCCACATGCATATCAAAATGAGTAATTGGAAATCCCTTAGGTGGCATATCTAAAGCGGAGTAACACGTAATAGGTTCTTCAGAAATAACAATACCACCCGCATGTATAGATAGATAATTAGGAAAATCAGCAATTTTTTGTCCCTGCTCATACACTAAAAGCCCTAATTCTGTATTTTCTTTTCTAAGCTTTCGGTCAAATACTAAAGCATCAATTTCATCGGGAGGCAAGCCAAATACTTTGGCCAATTCACGAATGATTGACTTATCTTTAAAAGTAGAATAAACGGCTAATTGAGCTACATGTTGATAACCATAACGTTTAAAAATATAATCGATAACTTCATCACGTTGATCCCAACTAAAATCAATATCAAAATCGGGAGGAGAACTTCGTTTAGAATTAATAAATCGTTCAAAATACAAATTGAGTTCTATTGGATCTACATCCGTAATATTAAGACAATAAGCTACTACAGAATTAGCACCACTACCCCTACCTACATGATCAAAACCTCTACTTTCGGCATAACGAATAATATCCCAAGTAATTAAAAAATAAGGAGCAAAGCCTAAATTAAAAATAACTTCTAATTCATTATTTAATCTTTTTAAGGCCTCTTTATTTTTATTTCCATAACGATAAGTTAACCCTTCACGCGCTAGTTTCTCGAGTAAAATTTTATCATCACTACTGCTGCGAGTAAATGTTTTGCGATTTTTTAAAGATTTAAAATCGGGACTAAAATCACATGAATCAATTAATTTTTGTGCATTATGTAATAAAAAAACAGCTCGTTCAAAGTATTTAATTAATTGTTTACGGGGAATAAAATAAGATTGTGGGTGGCAAATTTGGTTTTCTTCTAACTTACTTAACAAGGTGTTTTCATCAATTGCCCTAAGTAATTTATGGGTTAAAAAATCTTCATCATTCTGAATAACAACAGGCATTAAAGCCACAAATTTATCTTGATTTAAGTTGACTGTTTTTGCTAAAAACTTATTAATTAACCATGGGTAAACCCCTATAAATTCATCATCCCGCAAGGAAGAAAAAGAATTAGGCCATGGATAAATAAAAAAAGTTTGATTTAAAGCGGGAGCTCTTTCGGGTAATTCATTATTAAAAACATTGATATTACTTAAAAAAGCGCAAAGCTCGTGAAAGCCATAATTAGAGCGTGCAATACCGATATATAATAATTTATTATTCTTACGAAATTCAATTCCCGCAAGGGCTTTAATATTATTTTTTTCGCATGCCTGAACAAAATCATATAAACCCGAAGTATTATTAATATCGGTTAAGACCAGTTTCTTTAATCCCTGTTTTGCGGCTAGCTCTACCAATTGCTCGGGCGAAAGCGTACCATAGCGCAAACTATAATAAGTATGATTATTAAGATACATAAAATATTAATCATTGCGTGAGTGGTCTAAACCCCCAGCTCTAATTACCGCCTTTTCGCCATAGCGATTTTTAACTTTATCCAATGCCTGATAAAGACTGATAAGTAAGGGCGTATCTTCGAACAAATTAATTTGTTGATTACCGTGAACGAGCGAGGATAAACGAATTCCGACCAGCCTAATTAACAAACGTTTAGAATATAATTTCTTAAATAATTCACGAACATGCCTAAGAATAACATGATCAGAAGAAGTGTAAGGAATGCTTAATTGTTTAGTTTCTGTATTAAAATCTGAATATCGAATTTTTAGGGTAATGCATGCACATAATTTATTTTGAGAACGCAGTTCAAAACCAAGTTTTTCGGTCATTCTTAACAATACTGCATCTAAAAAAGCCAAATCAGTAGTATCGGTTTGAAAGGTTCGTTCGGTTGATATTGATTTTTGTTCCGAATAAGGTTGAACTGGAGAACGATCAATAGCATTAGCTTTTTCCCAAATTTGCAAACCCGACTTTCCAAATTGCCTTTCCATAAGTTGTGGTGGTAGTTCGGCTAAAGTGCGAATATAACGCACCCCCATACCCGCCAATAATTTATAAGTTTTATCACCAATCATGGGTATACGAGCAACTGATAAGGGCGCTATATAAGATTTTTCATTCCCTTGCGGGATATAAATTTCGCCATTAGGTTTAACCTCGCCTGTACCAATTTTAGAAACCGTTTTATTTACCGACATAGCAAAAGAAATAGGCAGGCCCGATTCTTTGATGATAAAACTTCGCAGTTCAGACATCCATTTATAAGCACCAAAAAATCGGTCCATACCCGTTAAATCGAGATAAAACTCATCGATAGAAGCCTTCTCAAATACAGGGGCCTTTTCTCGAATAATTTCAGTTACTAAAGAAGAATAGCGACTATAAAGTTCCATATCACCTTTAATAACAATAGCATCAGGACAAAGAGATAAAGCCATGCGCATGGGCATTGCCGAGCGAACTCCAAACTTACGCGCCTCATAACTACAAGAAGCAACTACCCCACGTTGGCTGCTCCCTCCAATTATTACCGGCTTATTCCTGAAACCGCTATTACGCAATACTTCCACGCTCACAAAAAAACTATCCAAATCCATATGCGCTATATTTCGATCCATCTCTTTTTCCCTTAATGGAGAAGCTAAATTACTATATTAAATAGTTAAAAGCAATTTTTAAACTAAATATTTTAGTCAAAAGAGCTTAATGACAGAAAATCAACAAGAAAAAATGTCTACAATTTTTAGTAATGAAAATTTTAAATAATTACTTATAAAACAATTAATTATAATATATATTATAGAATAAATAAAATACAAAACTACAAAAAATAGTAATAAAAACTTGTTTTTATAGTCAAAACAAATAACTTCGCTATAAAATATAGGCAAAATGAATTTATTTACACAAAATATTCGCTTTCTTAGAAACCAAGCTAAACTTACTCAACAAGGTTTGGCAGAAAAACTAGATATTACTAAAGCGCGATTAGGAGCCTATGAAGAAGGCCGATCTGAGCCTCCTTATGATTTATTATTAAAATTAGCCGAATTCTTTAATATACCTTTAGACCTACTTTTAAAACAAAACTTAGAAGAATTAGGTGCTGGCGCTTTTATTCCCATGGACGGAAATAAAGTCCTGTTCCCCGTTATGGTTAATGAAAATAACGAAGATCTTATCGAAGTTATTCCAGATAATTATAGAGCCGCAGCAGGTTACTTATCAGGAAGGCCCGATGATGAATACACCGGCAACCTAGAAACCATTAGATTACCTTATAAAGTCGACGGAAAACTCAGAGCCTTTCCAATTAAAGGAGATTCTATGTTACCCATTCCGAGCGGCTCTTACGTTATCGGAAAATTTGTAGAACGTACCAGCGAATTAAAAAGTGGTAAGTTATATATTATTGTAACCAAAGAACCAGAAATCGTATTCAAAAGAGTTTATAATCAAATTCAGAAAAATGGTTTATTATTAATGGAATCACTAAATCCATTTTATCAACCCTACACTATACCCGCTGATCAAATTATGCAAGCATGGCAATACGTGGCTTATATTAGTAATGACGAACCATCAGACACTCTCATAAGCATGCAACAAGTAATGGATAAACTCGAAGAAATTTCTAAAAAAATTGAAACCATAAGTTAATCCTTATTATTTGTAATCTCGATCAATTTTCGTTATTTGCAGTTCATAATAAAATTATGAATAAGATAATTAAAATTGGCGTTTTATTACTCTTAACTTCTTTTATTAGCTCATGCGATAAAGAAGATGAAGAAGAAGACAAGTTCAGTAAGACGAGTTTGTTAACAGCATCTACCTGGAAAATCTACAACTATACCTCAAGCGTTCCGGAGGATTACGATTTTGACGGCGACAGCTCCACTAATATTTGGGAACAAATGGATACCTGCGAGAAAGATGATAAAATTACTTTCTCAAAAAATTTTACTTATACTTTTGATAATGGACCAATAAATTGTGATTCAACCTCGCCTCAAATTCTTACCCAAAATTGGAAATTTAACTCAGATGAAAGTGTTATAACCCTAAATGATTCAGAGGTTTTTGACATAGTAGAATTAAACCAAACCAACTTAATTCTTAGATTAAATTTCCCGCAATATTTTCACTTAATTTATTTTAAACACTAATTTTACATGTCAAAATTTAAAATTTTATTCATCAATTTATTTATTCTGAGCATTGCTTTTAGTGCTTGCCAAACAAACAAGGAAAAAGATTCTAAAGAAAATGACTTTAGGACTATTGAATTTAAAAATAGATTCTCCATACAAATCCCCTCTATTCTTAAACAAGATTCAACTTTAAGCGAAGATGCTTCATTAGCGCTTTCAAACCCTATTAAAGAGTTATATGCTATTGTTATTGAAGATCCTAAAAATGAATTCTTTAATGCAATTACTGAAAACCTTTTAGATTCAGTATATTCAAAAGATTTAGACGGATATTCAAAATTATTAAAGACAGGAATGTTGGATAATATTTCAGAAATATATCAAGAAACTGATCCAATTAAAACAACCATTAATGGCTTAGAATCTCATACCCTAGAAGTTGCAGGGAAAATTGAAGATGTAAAAATTTATTATTACGTAGCCCATATTAAAGGCAAAGACACCTTTTATCAAATCATCACCTGGACTTTATTAAACAGAAAAGAAATGCATAAGGCCTTAATGGAAAAAATTGTCTTCAGCTTTAAAGAATTATAATTTCTAATGAGGCATTAATGAAAAATTTAATGCCTCATTTTTCTCCAAGATACACATCCCGCAAGGGATATAAATAATTATAAAACAATTACTAGAATATATTCTACCCCACTCAATAAAGCATATTTATTATCATTTTTTTACAATTACAAATTCAATTATTTACAATTCAAAGTCTAAATTTTATATTTGTAGTCTTATGGATATTAGCGGCAAAGTAATTAAAGTATTACCTGAAACCAGAGGTGAAGGAAAAAATGGTCAATGGGTTAAACAAGATTTTGTTATTGAAACCACTGATCAATACCCTAAAAAAGTATGTTTTTCTTTATGGGGAGATAAAACTGCAGCTCTTAGAGGTTTGGGCGGTGGTGAGTTGGTTAAAGTTCATTTTGCGCCAGAATCTAGAGAATATAATGGCCGTTGGTATACTGAGTTAAGAGCTTGGAGATTAGAAAAAAATAGCAGTGAGGGCGAAACTAGCCAAGAATCAGGTCCGGATTTTGACGAAAGTTTCTTTAGTCAAGATAATGCTGCTGACGATTTACCCTTTTAATTAATGGCACCTCATTGGATTTCTAGAACCGAATTATTAATTGGTGAAGAAAATCTGAATAAACTAAAAAACTCCCATGTATTGGTGGTAGGCTTAGGCGGTATCGGTGGTGCTGCAGCTGAATTTTTATGTCGTGCAGGTATAGGTGAGTTAACCATAGTTGATGGGGATACCATTGAAGCCAGTAATAGAAACCGTCAATTAGTGGCCTTAATAAGTAATGAAAATCAATATAAGGTCGATATTATGGGCGAACGCTTGCGCGATATCAATCCAGATTTAAAATTGCATATTATTAAAGAATTTCTGGAACCTGAAAGAGCTGCAGAAATTGTTAATAATAAATTTACCGCAATTGTTGATTGCATTGATAGCATTGCCCCAAAAGTTGAATTAATTTTATCTGCAAGAAAACATAAAGTATTTATTATTTCATCTATGGGTGCAGGAGGTAAAACCGATCCTTCTGCTATTAAAATTGCTGATATTTCAAAAACTACTAATTGTAATTTCGCTTCAGAAATAAAAAAGAAACTAAAGAAAAGAGGAGTAACAAAAGGTGTTAAGGCAGTTTATTCTGAGCAATCCATTTCCAAATCATCATTAAAACATACCGATTCTAATAAATATAAAAAAAGTTTTTACGGGACCATTAGTTATATCCCTAATATTTTCGGTATATACTGCGCTCATGCCGTTGTAAACCGCATATGCAACAAAAAACCAAATACTAAACCAAATCTGCCTTTTAATCAATAACAATTAAAATACCTTTCATAATCTTTTGATTTGGATAAAATTAATTGTTATGAAAAATATATTTTTATTAATTGTTTTGTCAATTTTTTTATTTTCATGTACTGAAGATGAAAATGAACCTGACTTAGGAAATAATACCAACAACGTGTTTCCTTGTTTTATTAATCAACCATTAGTTTTAAAAGATACCAACCCAAATGGAATTGATTATTATATCACTTGTGATGTATCTGTAAATAACGAATTAATTATTGAACCTGGGGTAAGTATTGAATTTAAAGCTAATGCCGGATTTAGAATTGAAAATTCAGGAAGAATAAAAGCCGTAGGTGATAGCACTAAACCGATTATTTTTAAAGGAGTTGCTAATACCGCTTCATGGAAAGGGATTAGTATATTTAGTAATGATGTTAGAAATGAATTAAGTTATGTTAATGTTGAATATGCTGGAGATATGGTTAATTTTAGCTCTACCCTTGCGGGATATAGTTATGATGAAAAATCTGCTATTGCCGTTTATGGAAGATTAAATATGAGTAATTGCAAAATTATCGGATCTGGTGGTCATGGAATATCATTCAGTTCAGAATCTAACAGCAATTTATTTAAACATAATTCTATTGAAAATAGTGAACTATTCCCAATTTTAACCTATGCAGGAATAATTAATAAACTAGATTTAGATTCTCAAAAATTTGTTAATAATAAGAAAAATTATATAGCCTTATTTTCATTCAGCTCTAATGAGGTAGTTGAAAATGATATAACTATTAAAAAAACTACTATCCCCTATTTAGCTTATAGAAGTTTATATTTTGAGGATAATGTAAATATTCAAGCTGGAGTAATAATTAAAGTAGATAATAATCAAGGAATCGGAATTAATAATACTGGGATATTAACAATTTCAGGTAATGTGGATGATGAGGTAATAATTGAAGGACTTGAAAACATGCCTGCATTCTGGAAAGGTTTATACATTAGAACCACCAATAATGTATTTAATTATTTAATCGTAAAAAATGGTGGTAGTGAAGAATATTACGCTTCCCAAAAATCTAATATTGTATTAAGTGCTACTGAACAACCCTCATTAACATTAAATAATTGTAAGAGCATTGATTATGAAGGCTGTGCTTTGGCTTATCCAATTAATACCTCAACAGTAATAAATAATAGTCCAGAAATAACCGATATCTGCACTTATTAATATGAAATAAAAAATCCCCTAAGGATTTAAAACTTTAGGGGATTATTAAAAAATATTATTTATTTTAATTTAATATAGTTTCTTTAGTTGCATTTAAAATAGCGTGAACACGATTTAAATCAGCAGCCTCAGCATAAACTCTTAAAACAGGTTCAGTTCCGGATGCTCTAATCATTACCCATTCTTCATTACCTAAATGAAATTTAAATCCGTCCGTATTTTCAATACGTTCCACATTTAAATCCCCAAATTTCTGATAGAAATTATTGTTGCAATACTCTAATACCTTTTGTTTAATTTCTTCAGAAATATGCAAATCGATACGATCCATTGCAAAAGAACCTACCACTTCATAAACCTCATCAATTAATTGATCAAGTGATTTACCCGATTTAGCCATAAATTCTAAAAGAGTTAAACCCATCCAAATACCGTCACGCTCTGGAATATGACCTTTAATAGCAATACCTCCACTTTCTTCTCCACCTACTAAAACATCATCACTAACCATGTATTCGCAAATGTATTTAAAGCCAATTTTAGTTGTAATTTGCTCCAAACCATACGCTTTACACATTTTCTCAATTTTACTAGAGCAAGAAAAACTAGTAACCACTTTACCAGTATATCCTTTAACTTTATGTAAATATTGGATAAGTAATAAAATAATATGATGAGAATCTATAAACTTACCAGTTGAGTTATACAATCCAATACGATCAGCATCCCCATCGGTAGCTAAACCTAAATCAATATCACCAGCAATTTTTATTAATTCTCTAAATTCAGCTAAATTTTTATCTATTGGTTCAGGAGCCTGCCCCTCAAAACCCGGATTATAATCCGCATGTAAAAAAGTAGCCTCAGGAAATAATCTTCTCATTACCCCTTGTCCAGCGCCATACATGGCATCATAACCTAATTGTAATTTTGAATTATTAATTAAATTAAGGTCAAAAGAATTTTGAACATGGTTTGCATAAAGGGTTTCCATATCCATCCATTCAATCATTCCGTTATTTAAGAAAAACTCTAAACTCTCGCCTGGAACACTAGCCCAATCAGGTATTAAAGCCTCAACTTCATCAATCATAGCTGGCAATGCCGGTCCGCCATAAGAAGCTTTAATTTTAAATCCATTATAAGAAGGTGGATTATGACTTGCCGTAATAATTACACCTGCATCTGCTGATTTATCTTTAGTAGCTAAAGAAACCATTGGCGTTGAAACAAAACCTTTAGCTAAATAAACTTTAATGCCGTGGTTTGCAAAAATTTTCGCTGTAGTTTCTGCAAACATTTCACCAGCGAAACGGCAATCATGGCCCAAGGTTACAGAAGCTTTTGGGTTCTTAGATAATAACCATTTAGCGGTTGCCGTGGCTACACGGGCTAAATTATCTACCGTAAAATCTTTGGCAATAATTGCACGCCATCCATCCGTTCCAAATTTAATTTTTTCGTTCATTATAATTCGTTATTAACAAATTCACTTAATTGCGACCACAACCAAACATTTAAAGCTTTTTCATAAATATTGGTTTTATTCTTATTTATTTCATCCGAATTTATTCTGGTCAAATAAAATTCAAACTCCCTTTTTGTTAAAAATTCTTTAATATTCTGAAAATTAAAAAATAAATTAAAAGCATCTAATTCATTAATTCCAATTTTCAAATAATCTTTATCATTAAAATAAACACGAAGAGATTCTATATCTTTAGTTATTGTATTACCACTCTTTTCCCATAATTCAACCCATACAATTTTATGAATTCTTATAGTAAAATTAGGCTTTAAATAATTAAAGTATTTTTTTGCTCCAAAATTAAAAAACTCTTCTTTATTTGAATTAAAGAAAGATTCCAAATTAGAATAAAAAACCTCTGAATTTTCGATATCTGTTGGATATTTATTTCTAAGCATTTCATAATATAAATACTTAGTATTTTGAAGGGCTGTGTAGGATTTCAATTTCTTTGAACTTCTAAACATATCCGCTTTAATTTCAAATGATTTTTTAGGATTCTGTTTAAAATCTTCTTTACCAAACTGCACTAAATTATATTCGAATTTTCTTGATTTTAAGGCATTTGACAAATTAAACCAAGCAGGTCCATTTACATTACCCATTAAAATAATTTTTTTAAATAAGGGTTCGCACTCATTTAAATCGGCGTAACCATAATTAATTTTTTCGCCAGTTTTAGAAGTATAAATAAAACTTAGTCCTATTTGGGTAACTGAGCTCTCTTTTTTATTACTCGACCAATATTCATAAATAAACAAATCTTCACAATCAACAAATCGAGTTTGAGTAGAAAGTTGTAGCGCTTCTATGGACGAAAAATCCATTTTTATTTTTTTGGATGGATTTTCATATAAATTCAGCGATTTCTCCTTAAGTAATTTATAAACATTTTCAGCTAATAATTGAACTATATTAAATCCACAAGTATCATGTTGTTCTGTTGATTTTAAATGAATTAAAACAGGAACATCAGAATATGCAAAAGATTTGAGGCCAATAAAAGTAATAAAGAAAATGAATAGCGCTTTTTTCATACAAAAAAATAGGGCGCTAATGCGCCCTTTTATTAATTAAACAAATGCATTTTCACCAGTAATTTCATTACCCAAAATTAACAAATGAATATCATGAGTTCCTTCATAAGTAATTACAGACTCTAAATTCATCATATGTCTCATCATTGGGTATTCACCGGTAATTCCCATACCTCCGTGAATTTGACGAGCCTCACGAGCAATTTCCAGAGCAATCTGAACATTATTACGTTTAGCCATAGAAATCATGGCCGGACTTGCTTTTCCTTCATTCATTAACTGACCTAATCTTAATACTAACAATTGAGCTTTAGTAATTTCAGTTAAAAATTCGGCTAATTTCTTTTGCTGTAATTGAAAACCACCAATTGGTCTGCCAAACTGATGTCTTTCTTTTGCGTAACGAACGGCAGAATCATAACAATCCATTGCAGCCCCTAAAGCACCCCAAGCAATACCATAACGTGCTGAATTTAAACAAGTCAATGGACCTTTTAAACCTTCAACACCAGGCATTAAATTTTCTTTAGGCACTTTAACATTATCAAAAACCAATTCACCCGTTGCAGAGGCCCTTAGCGACCATTTATTATGCGTTTCAGGAGTAGAAAAACCTTCCATTCCACGTTCTACTATGATCCCTCTAATTTTTCCTTCTTCATTTTTAGCCCAAACCACAGCTATATCTGCAAAGGGCGCGTTAGAAATCCACATTTTGGCTCCATTTAACAAATAATGGTCGCCCATATCTTTGAAATTGGTCACCATACCGCTAGGATTAGAGCCATGGTCAGGTTCAGTTAAGCCAAAACATCCCATTAATTCACCCTTAGCTAATTTAGGTAAGTATTTACGTTTTTGTTCTTCAGAACCAAATTTATAAATCGGATACATTACCAAAGAACCTTGAACCGATGCGGTTGAGCGCATACCAGAGTCACCTCGTTCAATTTCTTGCATAATTAATCCATATGAAATATAATCTAAGCCTCCACAACCATATTCAGCCGGTAACATTGGGCCAAAAGCACCAATTTCTCCCATGCCTTTAATGATGTGTTGAGGGAAAATATTTCTTTGATTGCAATCTTCAATTATGGGTGAAATTTCTTTTTTAACCCAGTCTCTAACTGTATTTCTGATTAATAGATGCTCTTCGCTTAATAAAGCATCAAGTAAATAAAAATCAGGAGATTGAAATAAATCCGATTTCGAACTTCTGTGTATTTCTGGATTAGATTCTGCAAAAAATGGCATAAATATTCGTTTTTGATATAAATATTTTATTTCACAAATTTGTTTGTGATTATGCAAAGGTAATATTTTCGCATTACTCCTAAAGAAATAAATATGACAAAAATCAAAACCTCAATAAGTCTTGAAAAACTTGAATTTCATAGTTATCACGGCCTTTATGAGCAAGAAAAAAAAGCAGGAAATACTTATTGGGTTGATGTTAAAGCAGATTTGAGTATTAATTCAGAAAAAAAAATCGAATTAGATGAAAGTGTTGATTATGAAATTATATTCCAAATCGTTAAAAAACACATGGAAATTCCAACCGAATTAATTGAAAATGTGTGTTTAAATATTATTAAAGAATTAAAAAACAGGTTTATGGAGACCGATAAAATTACGGTCAGTATTTACAAGAAATCACCTCCTATTGGGCATAAATCAGAATACAGTAAATGTACTATGGAGCTTTAATTTTCTAACTTTCCTAAAAAATAGGCTCCATTTGTTTTTATCTTTTTAAACCTTGCGGGAAGAGAATCAGAAAACAAATAAATTTCTTTCTTGGAAATGTTATCAAAAGAAATCGTATTCATATCCTTGCGGGATAAAAAATAGGTATTGGAAAATTGAATGCAGCGATCCCAATTAGAAACCTCATAAACTTTATGCATTTTTTTAAACTCTATTGGATGGATAGGAAAAAAAGCGGCCAAGTATAAATCAATTTCAAAGGTCTCCGTTTCATAATAAATTAGTTTAGAACTATCTTTAAATTCTTCAGCTGCTATCTCTTTAAAAGCAAGAACAGAACTCACCGTTTCTGTCATCATATCTTTTTTATCAAGCGATTTTTTGTTTTCAGAGAAAAACCAAAAAGAAAAAGAAAATAATCCTAACAAACTAAAAACTAAAATTTTCAACTTATTTATTTTGGTAAATTTTTCTAAAATCCAATTATAAAGATAAGCAGCCCAAAAAATATAAATAAACAATAAAGGTGCACTTCTTAAAGCATGAGGATTATTAAAAGTTAATACCGAAGGCATTAAAAATGAAATAAAAATAAGGCCAATAAATAATTTTGTTTTTTTATCTTCTTTTAAAAAGAAAATTAAACATCCCGCAAGGGAAAGAAAAAACAAAAACCAACCTAAACGGGCAGAAGATAGATTATTATAAGAAGTAAATATTAAATATTTAGGACTTAAATTAATAATAAAATTATTAATAATTTGTTCAAAGTAAGACCATGTCCAACTAAAATCTATGCTTTGTGAAGATGCTCTTGAAAAAAATGAAGTCGAATTATTAATTAATAAATAAAACTGAGGTAAGGTAAATAGGAAAGTGAAAAAGATAAAAATTGCAGTTTTTTTAATAGATTTTTTAGTTAAAAAAAGATAAAAAATACAACAAATAAAAATCAACAAACTCCACAACTTAGAAGCCTGATAGGCATTTGTAGCTAAACCTAAGGCCATACCGCTGGCTGCGGATAAAGGGAAAAACCATTTCTTAGAAATAGCACAACTTATAAAAAACAAAACTAAAGAAGCAGAAAAAAGATGAATATTGGCTCCTTCATGAGCTAAGCCAATAAATGTAAAAAACCATGGACAAATACTAAGTAAAAAGAAAGAAATATTAGCAAAACGTAAGCCTTTTTGAAAATATACAGCAAAATAAAACAAAAAAGCAGTTAAAAAACCTATGCAAACAGCAATTATCCGGGCTTTTTCAACACTAAAACTAGAATAAATAAATATTGGGGTTAAAGCCCAAGCTTGAAGCGAAGGTCTTTGATCTTCATTACCTAAACCGTGAAGATAAAAAGGAGAAGCTGTTGAATGCCTATCAGATGCAGTTTGCGAATAACTCCAAGCATCATAAATATTATTTAATTCATCTTGATTAATTAATTCTGGCGAATTATTTATTACAAAAAACCGAGAACTTAGAATTAAAAATCCCAAGACAAATAAAACCCATAAGTTTTGTTGGTTTACAAATTCAACAAATAGTTTTTGTAATTTTTTATAAGCCATTGATCAATAGGAAAACTAACAATATCAACTTCTAAATTATTTAAATCGACCCAAAAAGGCTTTAATACGTGATCATTACCAACAGAAATAAAATCTTCGTTAATAAAAAATTTTTCATATTTTGCCTTTACTAAATAATAAACAGAAATCACCTGATCGGTTTGTTTAAAAGCGCTTTGTTGAAAAAAGTCGGTAGTATATAAGTGAGAAATAATTTCAATTTCCAGATTAAGCTCTTCTTTAAATTCTCTATTTAAGGCATCCTTCAAGCCTTCACCAAATTCCAAACCACCACCGGGGAATTTCACAAATTCAAAATCTCTGATTTTTTCTTTGCATAACAATACCTTATTATTATACAACAACAAACCGTAAACTCTAATAACAAATGAAGAAATTGAACTCATTGATGCAAAATAAAAAAAATTAATTGGTTTCATTTGGTATTTTTGCAGAAATAGAATTAAAAATATGATTTGGGTATTATTTATTGTAGGCTTTGTTTTCTTAATTGTTGGAGCAGATATATTAGTAAAAGGCTCAGCATCAATTGCTAAATTTTACAAAATTCCGGATATGGTAGTGGGTTTAACCATTGTAAGTATTGGTACCTCTATGCCTGAATTAATTGTAAATCTAATTGCATCATTTACAGGCGAATCAGACATTGCAGTTGGAAACATTTTTGGTTCCAACATTGCTAATGTATTGTTAATTTTAGGAGCTTCAGCAATAATTTACCCATTACCTATTGTTAGAAATACTTTATTAACAGAATTACCAATAGTTTTAGTTGCCACTTTATTGGTTGGGTTTTTGGCTAATGCGGCGGTATTTGATCCCGCATTAGAACTTACTTTAAGTCGCTGGGACGGTATTTTACTTATGATTTTTTTCGTATTCTTTATGATTTACATTTTCCATTTAGCAAAATCAGGAAAACAGGAAGAAATGAGTGATGGTGAAGAAATACAACTATTGCCCATGTGGAAATCCATTTTTTTTATTGTTGCCGGGGTGATTGGATTGTTTATCGGTGGCAAATGGGTAGTTGATGGGGCGGTAGAAATAGCGAGAATGTTTGGACTAAGCGAAAGTTTTATAGGATTAACTATAGTAGCAGTAGGTACATCTTTACCAGAAATGGTAACCTCAATGTTAGCCGCATATAAAAGAAATACCGATATAGCGGTAGGAAATATTGTAGGTTCAAATATTTTTAATTTATTATGGATTTTAGGCATAAGTGCTATAATTAATCCTTTACCATTTAATACAGTTTCTAATCTAGATATTATGGTGATGATTTTTAGTTCAGTTATGTTATTATTACCATTAGCTTTTAGTAAAAACAACACACTTACCAGAGGATTAGGGGTTTTTTTCATACTAAGTTATGTAGGCTACATTGTATTTTTGATTAACAGAAGTTAAAGAGAATGAAAATTTTAATTAAAGGTGGAAAAGTTATAAATGAGGGTAAAATTGAGGTTTTAGATATCTTAATTAAAGATGAAAGAATTGAAAAAATTGCCCCTCAGATTAATGATAATTCCGATTTAGAAATAAATGCAGAAGGAAAATTAATTTTTCCGGGAGTTATAGATGATCAAGTACACTTTAGAGAGCCAGGCCTAACCCATAAAGGCGATTTATATACCGAACCAAGGGCTGCCGTTGCTGGGGGTATTACTAGTTTTATGGAAATGCCTAACACGGTTCCGAATGCTACTACAATTGAACTTTTAGAAGATAAATATAAAATTGCCGCTCAAAAATCTATTGCAAACTATTCTTTTTTTATGGGCACTACCAATAATAATTTGGAAGAGTTAAAAAGAGTAGATCCTAAAAATATTTGCGGAATTAAAATTTTTATGGGCTCATCAACTGGAAATATGTTAGTTGATGATCAAAAAATATTAGAAAAAATCTTTTCAGAAATAGACCTATTAATCGCTACACATTGTGAGGTAGATCCAATTATTAAGAAAAACCAAGCTGAAATAATTGCTCAATATGGAGAAGATATAGATGCTACTTGGCATTGGAAAATAAGGTCAGAAGAGGCTTGTTATGCGAGTTCTTCAATGGCTGTAGAAATGGCCAAAAAGTTTGGTACTCGTTTGCATATTTTACACATAAGTACAGCAAAAGAAACCCGTTTATTTGAAAATAATATTCCCTTGCGGGATAAAAAAATTACCGCTGAAGCTTGTATACATCATTTATGGTTTAGTAATGAAGATTATGCCAGCAAAGGGAATTTTATTAAATGGAATCCAGCGGTCAAACTTGCCTCTGATAGAGATGAAATTTTTAAAGCGGTATTAGATAACAGAATCGATGTTATTGCAACAGACCACGCTCCACATAGTATTGAAGAAAAATCTGAAAGATATTTAAACGCTCCATCTGGAGGACCGTTAGTACAGCATAGTTTATTAGCTATGTTAGAATTTTACAATCAGGGTAAAATAACTTTAACCAAAATAGCAGATAAAATGAGCCATAATGTGGCTGAAATGTTTTCTATCAAAGATAGAGGGTTTATTAGAGAGGGTTACTTTGCTGATTTAGTTATTGTGGATCCAACAAAAAATTTATTAGTAGAAAAAGAAAATCTTTTATACAAATGCAAATGGTCGCCATTTGAAGGTTATACCTTTAAAAACAGCATAGAAAAAACCATTGTAAATGGCAATATTGTTTGGGATAATGGAAAAATAATTGAGGGTACAAATGGAAAGCGTTTACAATTTGACCGATAATATTATAGTTGAAGAAGCCAGTGAAAAGGATATTGAATTTTTAGTAAAATTCAATTTAAAAATGGCATTAGAAACTGAAGCCATTCAATTAGATAAAAACATTTTAAATGAAGGGGTAAAAGCTGTTTTCACTAATTCTAACAAAGGAAAATATTTTACAGCTAAAATAAATAATAAAATCTGCGGTTCATTATTAATAACTTATGAATGGAGTGATTGGCGAAATTCAAATATTTGGTGGATTCAAAGTGTTTTTGTAGAAGAAGAATTCAGAAGAAAAGGAGTTTATAAGAACTTATATGAATTCGTAAAAATTGCTGCTAAAAGTGAGGGAGTAAAAGTAATTCGATTATATGTAGATTTAAGAAATAAACCTGCACAAGCTGTTTACTCTCGTTTAGGAATGAATGATCAACACTATAAATTATTTGAAGTAGAAATATAAATTCTATGCTTTAGACCACAGTTGATTTAAAGCATAGAATCCATTAATTACCTTTAAAGTCTGCTTTACGTTTTTCTACAAAAGCTGCCATACCTTCTTTCTGATCTTCGGTCGCAAAAAGCATGTAAAAATTCTTACGTTCAAAATATAAACCCTCAGTTAACGAATTTTCAAATGATTTTAAAACAGATTCTTTAGCCAATTGAACTGCTATCGGGCTCTTATCAGCAATTTGTTTAGCTAATTTTACAGCTTCATTTAAATAAATGTCAACAGGAACAATTTTATTAATTAATCCTGCTTGCAAGGCTCTTTCGGCAGAAATAAAATTTCCGGTTAAAACCATCTCCATGGCTAATGCTTTACCAACAGATCTAGGTAATCTTTGGGTACCTCCTGCGCCAGGCATTACACCTATTTTTATTTCAGGTTGACCGAATTGAGCCGTTTCAGATGCTATTACCATATCGCAATGCATAACTAATTCACAACCACCGCCTAATGCAAAACCAGAAACTGCTGCAATAATTGGCTTTTTAGTTTTTTTAATTTGATCCCAGGTAGAAAATTGATCAATTTTTAACATATCAATTGCACCTTTTCCTGCCATTTGTTTAATATCTGCGCCAGCTGCAAAAGCTTTTTCATTTCCAGTTAAGATTATAACCCTTACTTGGTCATTTTCATCCAATTGTTTTAAAGCTTCTTTAAGTTCGAGCATTAGCTCAAGATTCAAAGCATTTAATTCTTTTGGTCTATTTAACCTAATTAATGCAATATGTTCATCAAATTGAGGTTCAACAATTATTAATTCAAAAGCCATAATTTTAAAATTTTAATGCGACAAAAATATACTTAAAACACCAAATGCAGAGCCAATTAAAATAGCAATCCATTTAGACCTAGCAAAAACATGTTTATTACTTGATTCAAATAAAATAACCGTTGAAATATGTAAAAATGTACCCACAATTAGCGCTAATAAATAATTCACGTAAGTTGGATTTATAATATTATCTGAAAATATTTTTCCGGCAAAAGCTCCAATAGGCGCCATTGAAGAATAAATAATTAATGCCAACCATAAAAAAGAATTTGGTTTTTTATAGGCTTTAAACAAAGCTAATAAAGTGAAAGAAGCTGGTAATTCATGCAAAGAAATTCCTAATAAAAAAGGTAAGAAAGTAGCCTTATCAAAAACACCGGCCCCTAAGGGAATACCTTCAAAAAAAGAGTGTAAACATAATGCAATTAATACGGAAGTCCCTGCTCCATTAGGATGGTCCTTTTCAATATGTAAATGCCCATGCTCAGCTCCTTTTGAAAAATTCTCAATAACTATTTGAAGAAAAAATCCTAGCAAAACAAAAACACCCGTAAACTCATTTCCAGAATGAATAATTTCAGGCAATAATGAAGTAATACTAACCGAAAATAAAAAGGCAGCACTAAAAGATAAAAATAATTTCAAAAAATTAGTCTTGGCAGAACTAATGCTTAATGCCAACAATCCACCTATAAAAGGGGAAGAAAATAATAACAAATAGAAAAAACTATTCAATTCTTTTAATAATTATTTTATTTAAAATGAGTGCAATTTGGGCGCAAAATACTCCTAAAATTGCTCCAAAAAAAACATCTCCAGGAAAATGAACGCCTACATAAACCTGAGAAAAAGAAATTAAGAATGCCCAGAGAAATGAAGCCCAAGATACCCATTTATATTTTTTTCTAAAAAAATGAATAAATAAAACCGCCAAAGCAAAATGATTTGCGGCATGAGAAGAAACAAACCCAAACCGACCACCACAACCATCTTTTCTAAGCACTATTTGATCTTTTAATAATTCATCATAACAAGGTCTTTCTCGCTTAAAATAAGGCTTAAAAACACCTGCGCTAATTCGGTCAGCCAAAGTAACTGAAAGAATTAGGGTTAAAAATGAAATTGCAAAAATCTTTTTAGTATTAAACTTAAATAAGCCATAAATTATAATGATATAAAGAGGGATCCATAACCATGCATTTCTTAATAAAGGCAAAACCAAGTCAAAAACAGGGTTACTTAAAGAGGAATTAATTAATTCAAAGAGCTTATAATCTATTTCTAAAAATTCTTGAATCATGAGTTTTTCGCTAATATGATTAATCGTTCTGATTTTTCGAATTCATAAGGGTTTAAGTTATAATCTCCCCTAAAATCAACAATTTCAAATCCCGCAAGGTTAAATAATTCTTCAAAATCAGTCTTCATAAATGCCTCTACTCGTTCTGTAAAATTATAATTTTGACCATTATGAGAAAAATTTATTTCTTTACTCACTAATTTACCGTCGTAATTTCTTTTAATATCAAAGCGTATATCGTCTATAATTATGGATTCTTGAGGGATTAAATTTTTAACCACTGAAACAGCATTAAAAAAATCTAAAACAAAAATCCCATTAGGTTTAAGCATCTTTTTAACGGCAATAAGCGTTTTTAAATTATCTGCTGGATTTTCGAAATATCCGAAACTGGTGAAAAGATTCAGAATATAATCGAATCGACCGGGGAAAAGAGGCAATCTCATATCACCGATAAAAAATTCGAGAGAATCATTTTCAAATTTTCTAGCCTCTTTTATTGAATTTTCACTCATATCTACCCCACAAACTTTATATCCTTTTGAATTTAAATAAATAGCATGCCTACCTTTTCCACAAGCCAAATCTAAAAACTCCGATTCAAAATCAGGCTTTAATTCTTTGATTAAATTATCAATAAGTTTACGAGCGTCTCTATCATCTCTATTTTGATATAAAACATGGTAAAATGGCGAATTAAACCAATCTTTATACCAATTCACTTTTTCTATCATCGCTTAAAATAAAGTACAAAACTAAGAAATTAAAAGCATTAGCTTTAAAGGAGTCCTATTTTGTTTTTCCCCTCCTTTTTCCCTATTTTCGTTTTAATTCATTTTGCTGGTGAAAATTTTTTATGAAAAAACTTGCAAAAAAAAAGACTTTTGTAACTTAGTGGAATAATTATAAAATATGTTATGAAAAAACTACTTTTTATTGCTCTACTAAGTCTGGTGACTCTGGGAGCGAAGGCATTTACAGTTGTAGTTTACAACTATACCAATTGTATTCTGTTAATGAATTTACCAGATAATTCAAATACAACCTATTCAATCCCTATTTATGTCCCTACAGTTCCTCCAACCCAACCAACAGGAATTTTCTTTACTCCTTCTATTGATCCTATTTTTAGTTTTAGCACAGGAAGTTGTTGTGGATCCAATGTAACCAACGGATCAAATAGGATTGCATATAATGCTTTTTCAACACCAAGGAGTTCTGGTGGTATTGTTAATATTCCAAATTGTTTAAATCCTGGCACCTTTTGGACAGCAAATATTTCATATGATAATTCCACGGATACTTTTACAGTGGTTATTTCTTAGTTGTGTATTAATAATAACAACAGGTTACTGTTTTGGCCAAATCCAAAACGGTAACTTTTTTATTCATAATAGAACCAAAGTTAGTAATTCATCTATTTATCCTGATTTCGCAAATACCACCTTAGTAGTTAATGCACCATTGCCCGCGGGAAAACCATGGTGTGCAGCATGGTCTGATTCTACTGGCACTGTAAGATTGTTTTTTAATGGTTCTCAAATTTTAAATCAAAATAATCAATCTTTAGTTTTCGGTGTAAATATCGAAACATTTGGTCATCCATCATTTGTAGGATTTGAACCCACTTTTGACCATTTCTTTTACTCACCCTATAAAAGCGAAGACACTATTTATTTTATTTATACAAAAAAGATAAACAACTCTCCTAATAATATTGGAATATTTTACGCAAAAATAAATTTAAATGGCGCATCAGGAAGAGGAATATTGATAGAAGCAGATAAACCTTTTACTCAAGAAAACTATTTTAGGGGATATGGATTTGATTATAAATTTCATTCTAATGGAAGAGATTTAGTGTTTTTCAGATTCAATAAATTTCCAGATAGCACTTACGCAAGTATTTCATCGTTTAAGATTAATTTCCCAAATCTACAAATACAAATAATCGATTCAATTGCTTTAAATTTAATTTCTCCAAGTAATTTAAATCGATGTAAAGATTTTAAAATTTCACCTGACGGAAAATTACTCCTTGTAGATTTAAATTTAAACCGAAGTTTTACATTTCCAGATATTTACCCTCGCTATAAAATAATAAAGATTAATGACAATAACACCTTTGGAAATATTAAATCTATTAATGAACAAACTATAACAATTGGTGATACTATTTCAAAATTAAATGAATTACATTTTTCACCAAATTCAAATTCCTTAATTGGTTGTTTCTCGGATTCAAGTTCCCCTCCTATTCAAAGTTATTCTAGGTTTTACCAATATCAAATAATCGATGAAGCTGATTCAATATCTATTTCAAGTCCTTTATTTTTAAAAAAAAATACAAATATTGTAGTAAGTTCCATTACCATTTGGCCAAACGGTAAATTGCATTTCTTTATTGATAGCTTCAATAATTTTTATTTAGGAAAAATTAATAATTTAGAAAATAAGGATTCCAATGCCTTATTTTCCATAAATAGAAGTAAACAAATTACACCTGGCACTCCTGCTGGAATTAAACCCTTTTTAATCAAAGGCATCGGCTACCGCATTTGGGATACCTGCCGGGGTGATACCACTCGGCTTTCTTATGTTGGTATTTACCGTGATTCGGCTCGGTGGATTTTTGATGACCCTTCTTCGGGTAATGCCAATACCC